>JADMIO011054739.1_pt1 | contig 65063 bp, 45 predicted proteins | sample 8958161 | NCBI WGS metagenome assembly JADMIO01 (sample SAMN16585339, study PRJNA669376) | soil metagenome | isolation source: Crop rotation soil | place: USA: Cullars Rotation, Alabama | collected 2011
GTGACCACGGCGGTGGCCAACGGCGATTTGTCGAAGAAGATCACCGCCGAAGCCAAGGGCGAAATCCTGGAGTTGAAGGAAACCATCAATACCATGGTGGATCAGCTTTCCTCCTTCGCGTCCGAAGTGTCGCGCGTGGCCCGCGAGGTGGGCACCGAAGGGAAGCTGGGCGGCCAGGCCGAAGTGAAGGGCGTGGGCGGTACCTGGAAGGATCTGACCGATAACGTGAATTCGATGGCCGCGAACCTGACGGGCCAGGTGCGCAACATCGCCCAGGTGACGACGGCGGTGGCCAACGGCGATTTGTCCAAGAAGATCACCGTGGACGTGAAAGGCGAGATCCTGGAACTGAAGAACACCATCAACATCATGGTGGATCAGCTCAATTCCTTCGCCTCGGAAGTGACGCGCGTGGCCCGCGAAGTGGGTACGGAAGGCAAGCTGGGCGGCCAGGCCGAGGTGCGCGGCGTGGGCGGCACCTGGAAGGATTTGACCGATTCCGTGAACTTCATGGCGGGTAACCTCACCGGCCAGGTGCGTAACATCGCCGAGGTGGCAACCGCCATCGCGAACGGAAACCTGTCGAAGAAGATCACGGCCGAGGCCAAAGGCGAGATCCTGGAGCTGAAGAACACCATCAACATCATGGTGGATCAGCTCAATTCCTTCGCGTCGGAAGTGACGCGCGTGGCCCGCGAAGTGGGCTCGGAAGGGCGTCTGGGCGGCCAGGCGGAAGTGAAGGGCGTGGGCGGCACGTGGAAGGATTTGACCGACTCGGTGAACTTCATGGCTTCGAACCTGACCTCGCAGGTTCGCAATATCGCCGAAGTGACCACGGCGGTGGCCAACGGCGATTTGTCGAAGAAGATCACGGTGGACGTGAAAGGCGAAATCCTGGAACTGAAGCGCACCATCAATACCATGGTGGATCAGTTGAACTCGTTCGCATCGGAAGTGACGCGCGTGGCGCGCGAGGTGGGCACCGAAGGCAAACTGGGCGGCCAGGCCGAAGTGCGCGACGTAGGCGGCACGTGGAAGGATCTGACCGACTCGGTGAATTTCATGGCGTCGAATTTGACGGGCCAGGTGCGTAACATCGCCCAGGTGACCACGGCGGTGGCCAACGGCGATTTGTCGAAGAAGATCACGGCTGAGGCCAAAGGCGAAATCCTGGAGCTGAAGGAAACCATCAACATCATGGTGGATCAGCTGAACTCCTTCGCCTCGGAAGTGTCGCGCGTGGCCCGCGAGGTGGGCTCGGACGGAAAGCTGGGCGGACAGGCCCAGGTGAAGGGCGTATCCGGCACCTGGAAGGATTTGACGGACAACGTGAACTCGATGGCCTCGAACCTTACGGGCCAGGTGCGTAACATCGCCGAGGTGACCATCTCGGTGGCCAACGGCGATTTGTCCAAGAAGATCACCGTGGACGTGCGCGGCGAGTTCCTGCAGTTGAAGGACACCATCAATACCATGGTGGATCAGTTGCGCGCCTTCGCCTCGGAAGTGACCCGCGTCGCGAGAGAGGTGGGCACGGAAGGCAAGCTGGGCGGCCAGGCTTACGTGCAGGGCGTGGCCGGCGTGTGGAAGGATTTGACGGATAACGTGAACTTCATGGCTTCGAACCTGACGGGCCAGGTGCGTAACATCGCGCAGGTGACGACGGCGGTGGCCAACGGCGATTTGTCCAAGAAGATCACCGTGGACGTGAAGGGCGAGATCCTGGAGCTGAAGAACACCATCAATACCATGGTGGATCAGCTGAACTCCTTCGCGTCGGAAGTGACGCGCGTGGCGCGCGAAGTGGGCTCGGAAGGCCGCCTGGGCGGGCAGGCCCAGGTGAAGGGCGTGGGCGGCACCTGGAAGGATTTGACCGATAACGTGAACTTCATGGCCGGTAACCTGACCAACCAGGTGCGCGGCATCGCCAAGGTGGTGACCTCGGTGGCCAACGGCGACCTGAAGCAGAAGCTGGCCTTCGAGGCCAAGGGCGAGATCGCGGCCTTGGCCGATACCATCAACGGGATGATCGATACCCTGGCGACCTTCGCCGACCAGGTGACCACGGTGGCCCGCGAAGTGGGCGTGGAGGGCAAGCTGGGCGGGCAGGCGCTGGTTCCCGGCGCGGCGGGAACCTGGAAGGGCCTCACGGATAACGTGAACCAGCTGGCGGCCAACCTGACGACCCAGGTGCGCGCCATCGCCGAAGTGGCTTCGGCCGTGACCAAGGGCGATTTGACCCGGTCCATCCAGGTGGACGCGCAGGGCGAGGTGGAGGCGCTGAAGGACACCATCAACCAGATGATCGTGAACCTGCGCGAAACGACGTTGAAGAACGCCGAGCAGGACTGGCTGAAGACCAACCTCGCGAAATTCACCCAGATGTTGCAGGGCCAGAAGGATCTGCTCACGGTGACCAAGCGCATCCTGGCCGAATTGGCGCCGGTGGTGGCCGCCCAGCACGGCGTGTTCTACCTGGTGCAAGCCCAGGACGACGAGCAGGTCCTGAAGCTGATGGCGTCCTACGCCTACAAGCAACGCCGCCTGGTGGCGACCGAGTTCAAGATGGGGGAGGGGCTGGTGGGGCAATGCGCCCTGGAGAAAGAGCGCATCCTCCTCACCAACGTGCCCTCGGATTACATCATGATCAACAGCGGGCTGGGGGAGGCCCCGCCCTTGTCTATCATCGTGCTCCCCGTGATCTTCGAAGGCCAGGTGAAGGCGGTCATCGAACTGGCCTCCTTCGAGCGTTTCAACGCGACCCATCAGACCTTCCTGGAACAGCTGACGGAATCCATCGGCATCGTGCTCAACACCATCGAGGCCAACATGCGCACCGAGGACTTGCTGAAGCAGTCCCAATCGCTGGCCCAGGAACTGCAATCGCAGCAGGAAGAACTCCAACAGACCAACGAAGAGCTGGAAGAGAAGGCCAAGCTGCTGGTGGAGCAGAACGCCGAGGTGGAGCGCAAGAACCGCGAGGTGGAGCAGGCCAAGCAGGCGCTGGAGGAAAAGGCCTCGCAATTGGCGCTCACCTCCAAATACAAGTCGGAATTCCTCGCCAATATGTCCCATGAGTTGCGCACGCCGCTCAACTCGCTCCTGATCCTCGCGCAGCAACTTTCCGACAACGTGGAAGGGAATCTCCACGTCAAGCAGGTGCAGTTCGCCCAGACCATCTATTCGGCGGGATCGGATCTGCTCACCCTCATCAACGACATCCTGGATCTGTCCAAGATCGAATCGGGCACGGTCACGGTGGACCCCTCCGACGTGTCCTTCACCGAGTTGCGGCAGTACGTGGAGCGCACTTTCCGCCACATGGCCGACAACAAGAACCTGGACTTCCACGTGGCGGTGGACGACGACCTGCCCAGTTACATGAACACCGACGTGAAGCGCTTGCAGCAGGTGATCAAGAACCTGTTGTCCAACGCCTTCAAGTTCACCGAGCGGGGCCACGTGGATCTCAGGATCAACATGGCCCGCGGGGGGTGGAGCCCCGACCAGCCCGTTCTCAGCCGGGCCCGGAACGTGGTCGCCTTTTCCGTCACCGATACCGGAATCGGCATCCATCCCGACAAGCAGCAGCTCATCTTCGAGGCCTTCCAGCAGGCCGACGGAACCACCAGCCGCAAGTACGGCGGAACCGGCCTCGGACTTTCCATCTCGCGCGAAATCGCCCGCCTGCTGGGCGGCGAAATCAAGCTCAGGTCGGCCATGGGGGAGGGATCCACGTTTACCCTGTACCTGCCCCTGGATTACAAGCCGCTTCCCTTGGGCAAGAAACCGGACGATGGCCAAGCGCTGCTGCCCTCGCCGCCGAAGCCCGCCGCGAGGCGAACCGCCAAGGGGCGTCGGCCGAAACGGCCCAGCGGGGGGATTGGCAGTCCCCCGGCGAAATCCGCGTCATGCCCAAACCCCAACCGGTCACCGATGATCGCGATTCCATCAAAACCGGCGATAAGGTGGTGATGATCGTTGAGGACGACTCCAACTTCTCCTATCTGTTGCTGGACGTGGCGCGCGAGAAGGGATTCAAGGGCATCGTGGTGCCGTGGGGGAACTCGGTGATGTCCCTGGCCAGGGAATACCAGCCGGACGCCATCACCCTGGATCTGCATCTGCCCGACATGGACGGCTGGAGCGTGCTGGCCCGGCTCAAGGAAGATGCGGCCACCCGGCACATCCCGGTGCACATCATTTCCGTCGACGAAGAGCGCGATCGCGGCCTGCGGGCCGGCGCCCTGTCCTTCCTCAACAAGCCGGCCAACAAGGAGGCGCTGGACGAAGCGTTCTCCGAAATGAAGGAGTTCATCGCCAAGGGGGTCCGCAACCTCCTGGTGGTCGAGGACAATGCCGACCAGAGGACCGCCATCCTGGAACTGGTCGCGGATCCGGACGTCGAGGTGGATGCCGTGGGCACGGGCGCCGAAGCCCTGGCCATCATGCGGTCCAAGCACATCGATTGCATGGTGATGGATATCGGCTTGCCCGACATGGACGGGTTCGCGATGATCGAGGAGATCAAGAAGGACCCTGCCCTCCGGGACGTGCCCATCGTGGTCTACACCGGCAAGGACCTCACCACCAAGCAGGAGGCCCAACTGCGCGAGGTGGCGCAATCCATCATCATCAAGGACGTTCGGTCCCCCGAACGCCTGTTGGATGAGACCGCCCTCTTCCTGCATCGGGTCCAGAAGCGTCTGCCGGAGCATAAGCGCAAGATGCTGGAGCAGTTGCACCAGTCCGACGCGCTCCTGCACGGGAAGAAGGTGCTGGTGGTGGACGACGATATCCGCAACATCTTCGCCATGACCAGCCTTCTGGAGCGGCATGGCATGGAAGTCATCACCGCCGAGAACGGCAAGGACGCCGTCCAATTGATGGAAAAGGGGCTGCGCATCGACGCGGTGCTGATGGATATCATGATGCCCGAGATGGACGGCTACGATACCATGCGTGCCATCCGCCGCATGCCCCAGTACCAGGCCCTGCCCATCGTGGCCCTCACCGCCAAGGCCATGAAGGGGGACCGGGAGAAATGCATCGAGGCGGGCGCCAGCGATTACATCTCCAAGCCGGTGGATACCGATCAACTGCTCTCACTGCTGCGCGTGTGGGTGTACCGCTGATGCCGGCGCGAAAGGCGGCGGTCAGGGAGGAACGTTCCGACGAGGAATTGGTCCCGATCCTGGAGGGGATACTGGATCGTTACGGATACGATTTCCGCGACTACTCCCGGACCGTGCTGGAAGGGCGCGTGCGCTTCTTCATGAAGCAGGAGGGCATACCCGATCTGGCCGCCTTCGGCGAGCGCATCCAGGCCATGCCCGAGATGATGCAGCGCTTCCTGCTCACCATGTCCTCCGCCGGCGCCGCCATGTTCAAGGAGCCGGACCTGTACGCGGCCATCCGCCGGGACATCGTTCCCGTCCTGCGCACCTATCCTTTCATCCGCATTTGGCACGCGGGCTGCGGAAGCGGGCAGGAAGCCTACTCGATGGCCATCCTGCTGGCGGAAGAAGGACTTTACGAACGTTGCCGCATCTACGCCACCGACATGGACGAAACCTCGCTGCGCAAGGCCAGGGACGGGATCTTCTCCCTACAGGCGATCCGGAAGTACTCGCAGAATTACGCCCAGGCGGGAGGGAAGAACTCCTTTTCCGACTACTACACGGCCAAGTACAACAGCGCCATCATCAACGCCTCGCTGCGCAAGAACATCATCTTCGGCCAGCACAACCTGGTTTCGGACGGATCCTTCAACGAGTTCCAGGCCATCTTCTGCCGTAACGTCCTGGGCTACTTCAACGAACGCCTGCAAGAGCGGGTTCTCGGCCTTTTGCACGGGAGCCTCGGTATGTTCGGATACCTGGGGCTGGGGCCCAAGGAATCCGTGGCCCTGGGCGGTTATCAGGGCTGCTTCAGCGAAGTCGACGCGAAACACCGTCTCTACCGGAAGGTGGCATGATGGCTGACGGGAGACCAGGGATGGGAGGGCTGGACGGCGCCGCATCCGACGCGACCAGGCCCTACGCCGATGCCGATCCGGACGCCCCCCTGAACGGGGACCAGGCTTTTCCCTCCAACGGCCATGCGGGCGTCATGCCCGCGGTCCTGGAAGAGAAGGTCAAAGTGCTTTTGGTGGACGATCTGCCCCATAAGCTGACCGCGCTCAAGGCCATCCTGGAGAACGAAAACCTGTCCCTGATCACGGCGACCTCCGGCTTCGACGCCTTGCGCAACCTTTTGCGCGAGGATTTCGCCGTGATCCTCCTGGACGTGATGATGCCGGGCCTGGACGGCTTCGAGACGGCCGCCCTCATCCGCCAGCGGAAGCGTTCCGAGCATACGCCCATCATCTTCATCACCGCCAATCTCGCGGACAACAACCTCTCCAAGGGCTACTCCCTGGGCGCGGTGGACTATATCTACGCGCCGGTGGTTCCCGAGATCCTCAAGGCCAAGGTGGCCGTGTTCGTGGAATTGTTCCGCATCAACCGCAAGGTGCGGCAGCAGACCCGCGCCTTGCGCACCTATACCCTCGATCTCGAGGTGGTGAACAAGCAGCTTGAGCATCGCACCCGGGAATTGCAGTCCAGCCGCGAGAGCTTCCGCAACATCGTGGAGAAGAACCAGGAGGGCATCGCCGTGGTGGACGCGGCGGGGAGCATCCGCTTCGCCAATCCCGCTTTCGCCCGCTTGGTCGGGGAAGGCAACGGGGGCGGCCCCCCGGTAGGCGTTATCGGCAGGCCCTTTCCTTTCCAACTCGAAGTCGGAACCATCCGCGAGCTGCAGCATCCGGGCCCGGACGGAAAAACGATCCCCATCGAAGTGGCATTGGCCGAAACCCAATGGGAAGGCGGGACCGCCTACCTGGCCAGCTTACGCGACGTTAGCATGCGCATCGAAGCCGAAACCGCCTTGCGCGAAAGCGAGGAAAAGCTGCGCCAGGCCCAGAAGCTCGAATCCATCGGGCGCTTGGCCGGCGGCGTGGCCCATGACTTCAACAATCTGCTCACGGCCATCAACGGCTACACCGACATGGTGATTGCCAGCCTGGATGATTCCGATACCAACAAGACCTATCTGCAGGAAGTGCGCCGCTCGGGGGAGCGCGCCGCCGAACTGACCCATCAGTTGCTGGCCTACAGCCGGAAGCAAGTCCTGGTTCCCAAGCTGCTCAACCTGAACAGCGTGGTGGACAACATGACCAACATGCTGCGGCGGCTGATCGGGGACAACATCGATCTCGATTCCGCCCCGGACCCGGATTTGGGCCTGGTCAAGGCCGATCCCGGCCAGCTCGAACAACTGATCATGAACCTGGTGGTCAACGCCAAGGACGCCATGCCCGAGGGGGGGCGCATCACCGTCGCCACGGGCATGGAGACCCTGGCCCAGGATTCGGACGCGTTGCACCCCATCGACAAGGAGCTCTCCGTCGCTCCCGGCCGGTACGTGGTCCTGAGCGTGAGCGATACCGGCATCGGCATGGACGACGATACCCGTAGCCGCATCTTCGAACCGTTCTTCACGACCAAGGATGTGGGGAAGGGCACCGGGTTGGGCCTCTCCATGGTGTACGGCTTCGTCAAGCAGAGCGGAGGTAACATCACGGTTACGAGCGCGCCGGGCGAGGGATCGACTTTCCGCATCTACCTGCCCCTGGCTTCCGGGGGGGAGGCCTGGTCGCCCGAGGTGAAGGCCGGAACCGTCGTCCAGCCCGGCTCCGAAACCATCCTGCTGGTGGAGGACGAAGCCACGGTACGGAAATTCCTCCTGAACGTGCTGACGCAGGTGGGATACAGGGTGATCGAAGCCGAGGACGGCAGGCATGCCCTCGAGATTACCGGATCCCTGACCGAGCCCATCCACCTGCTCCTGACCGACGTGATGATGGCGAACATGGGGGGCCGGGAACTGGCCGCCCGCCTATCCGAACGCCGCCCCGGATTGAAGATCCTCTTCATGTCCGGCTATGCCGAAGACGTCAGGCCCGAAGGTTGGGACGGCCGCGATGGGGTGGACTTCCTGCAGAAGCCCTTTTCTCCGGGCATGCTGGCCAAACGGGTGCGGTCGGTGCTGGATTCCACCCAGGCTTTCGCCGGTTAGCCTCCCCGGAAGGGCATTATGGCCCCGGGCCGCGCCCGATCCCCCGGGGCGGGTGGTGACATTCCCGACGTGTTACTAAATTTTCCTTTCAGGAAACGCAAGCGAAAAAGTCCGGCGTTTCCCGGAAGGCCAGGCTGAAGGGGCCCGACGCGATTGGTCGCGGATACGGTCATCTTCATAATTTGATGGAATCGCCTTCCGAACATGGGATAATTGTTCGGATCCCCCACCAAGGAGTTTCGCCCATGGAAGTGTCCAAGGCCTCTAAGGAACGCCAAGCATCCCAGCGAGCCGCCGCTCTCCCTCCTTCCCAACGCAGCGCGCCGCGCGTCCGCTTCATGCAGGACGAAGACGGTCTGGGCGCGTACCTGCGCGAAATCGGGAAGAACCGCTTGCTGTCCCATGCGGAGGAGCGCCAGCTGCTGGCCCGCATGCGCGAAGGCGATAAGCGCGCCTTCAAGGACCTCGTCACCGCGAACCTGCGCTTCGTCGTATCCGTGTGCCGCAAGTACCAACATCAGGGCCTGCCGCTCACCGATCTGATCAGCGAAGGCAATCTCGGCCTTATCCGCGCGGCCCAGAGCTTCGACGAAACCCGCACCTGCCGCTTCATCAGTTATGCCGTGTGGTGGGTGCGTCAGCGCATCTTGCAGGCGCTCGCGGAACAGTCCCGCAACATCAGCCTGCCCGTCGGAAAGGCAGCCTTGCTGCGCAAGATGAGCCACATGCGCAAGACCCTCGAACAGAAGCGGGGACGGGAGCCTCTGCCGTACGAACTCGCCGAAGCCATGCGCATCAACGAGAAGGAGGCGCTCGACCTCATGCAAGCCGGCCGCAGCCAGGTGTCGTTGAGCGAACCCGGCGCGGGGATGGAAGACGTGCCTATCGAGGACATGATTCCCGATCGGGCCGCCGAGAGCCCGGATCAGAGGATCGACGAGGCGCGCCGCCTTCGCGGCGTTCTCGATATCGTCAACGGCCTTAAGGATCTGGAAGCGCGGGTGCTGCGCTTGTATTTCGGCCTGGGCCTCGAGCATGCGCTCACCTTGGAAGAGATAAGCCTGCGCCTGGACGTGAGTCCGGAGCGCATACGCCAGATCAAGGAGAACGCGCTGCATCGGCTGAGGCACCCCAGCCGCCTGCAAAAGCTCAGGGAAGTTTGCTGAAGCCTGCCTAGGGCGGACCGCCCCCGCCCATCCCGCACTTTCGCTCCGAGAAGCGATGGTCAGAAGCGACGATCGCCTTTCCGCATGTCCGCGGACCTTGAAAAGCGGCCGCCATGGGGGCATAATCATCTGGAAATGCGCCTTATCCCCATTCTGGCCTTCTGTGTGGCCTACGCGGCCTGCTTCCATCCCGCCCTGGCCGTGGATGCGAAACCCGTCCCGCGGGGAGTCGCCGGTACGGACGCGGGGCCTCCTCCGGCAGCCGTCGGGCCGGCCTCGGGCCAGGCCGATACGGTGGATCAGCGGAAGATCCATGCGGAATACGGGGACGGCAATTTCGAAACCGTGGTCCAAATCCTGGAGGATTATCGCTCCCGCCATGAACGTTACCGGGCGGTGGATAGCGTGATGATCGCCAAATACCTGGGAGTGGTCTACGCGGCCAATCCCGACTCGCGCGAGAAGGGCAAGTACTGGCTATACCGCATGCTCCAGCTCGATCCCGGCCAGGATCTGGTCGATTTGTACGTGGGCGAAGAGGTCCAGTCCGTTTTCGACAAGGTGCGCCAGGAATTCGTCGTGCGCCGCAACTACCGGGGAATCAATGATACCCGGCTCAACAAGGCGGTCGCCGCCGGCGAGCCCCCTAAGCGCGATACCGTGTTCCGCAAGGACACCATCGTGGTGAGGGATAATTATTTATCGCCAATCGTGACTCCGATCACCGAAGGAATCCGGGGCGGATACGACGAGGTGAAGGGCGGGATCAAGGCAGGCATCCAGGCGGGCTATGCCCCGGTGAAGGAGGATGCCCGCGCGGACGAAAACGGGCTCACCGGCAACGTCAACGCGGGAGCGGGCCTGAAGTTCCTGGAATCCGCCTGGGAATCCCTGGCGGGCTTCACGGACGAAACCGGTTTCCGGGTGGCCACGGACTTGCGCAGGCGGAAATGGCCCATCAACATCGCTCTCGATTTCAACTTCGCGTTTTCACCCGAGGTATACCTGGATCTGGAAAAAAGCGGATACGGCCTGGCCAAGCAGTCCATCCGCACCTACGAGATCTGCGCGGGGGTGCGCAAGATATTCGACTTCAGGCTTTACAGCGTCCGGCCCTTTTTCGGAGGCGGCCTGGAATACGTGTATACCGAATGGGATCTCGAAAGCGACAACTACCAATCCCTGGTAGCCAGCGGCGCTACGGGCATATGGCTCAACGGCGGCGTTTATTGGGAGCTGGATCGGCACTTCAACATAGGCATCGATTGGATGTACTCGTGGGCCAAGATCACCTTCTATAACGAGTCCCTGAACAACGGCGGGCAGCATCTGAATATGCTGCTCGGCTACCATTTCTGAGCCGACGCCCCGCGGGGCCTCTCCCGGCATGCGCGACATCCTCATCTTGCAAACGGCCCGCTTGGGCGACCTGGCGCAAACGGCCCCGATGCTGCGGGGCTTGCGCCGGACGCATCCCGACGCCCGGCTGACCTTGGCGGCGCAAACCGGTCCGGCGGAACTTCTGGCCGGTTCCGGATTGTTCGATCGCCTGGTTCCGGTATCCTACGATGAATTGGGATCCCTGGCGGATCCAGCGCTGCAGGAGGCCTTTCCGGACATCGGATCATTCGCCTCCGAAGCCGCTTTCCGCATGGAATACGATCTGCTCGTGAATCTTTCCAATGATCTGGGCTCGGCCGTGCTTTGCCGCCGCATCGCGGCGCGGCGCAAGTTGGGCCGTATCCACGCTTACGAGGGCGAGATCCGGCTGCTAGGCCCTTGGTCCAAGTACCTGTATGCCATGGTTTCCCACCGCCGGGAAAACCTCTTCAACCTGGTGGACATCCAGACCGGGATAGCCGGTCTCGCCCTGCGGCCCGAAACTTGCCCCTTGCCCGTGTCCGCGGCCCGCCGAGGCGAAGCCTTGTCGTTGCTGGCGGACCTGGGGATAGGGCCCGGCCGGCGCGCATCGGCGGCGACGTTTGGCGCCCCCTCGGGAACCGCCGCGCGAGGATCGTTCGCCGGGCCGCCTTTGGTCGACGGGAAACCGTTGGTTGCCTTGCAGGCCGGGGCCAGCGCCATGCACCGGGCCTGGTCGCTGGAGCATTTCGCGGCCCTGGGGGCCGGCCTGTTACGCGATTCCGGCGCACGGCTCTTGCTGCTCGGGGATGCGCGCGAGAGGGATCGGTGCGCGGAATTGGCTGCGCGCATAGGCGGCGAAGGCGTGGCCAACCTGGCGGGATCGACGACCCTGGCCCAGATGCACGCCGTCCTGGGGGAATGCGACCTGCTCGTAAGCAACGATACCGGTTCCATCCACGTGGCCGCCGCCGCAGGCACTCCCACCCTCGGCTTGTATTTCTCCACCGCCTATTTCGCGGAGACGGCCCCTTATGGGGACGGTCACGCCGTGCTGCAAACGGAAATCGCCTGCGCGCCCTGCGATGCGTCGAACGTTTGCGCGGTGCAGAAGTGCCGTGAATACCTGCCGCCCGGTCCGGTGCTGGCGGCCGCGCGCTGGCTGTTGTCCGGAGCCCCGCCCGATGCCGTCCCGGCGGCTGAACCGAATCTCTCCCTGTATCGAAGCCGCTTCCTGGGCGACGGCAGCCTGGCCTACCTGCCCGTCCGGCCCGAAGCCGCCTCCGCGCATTTCCAGGAAGCGCTCTTGGGCCGCATGCTCTGGCAAGGCCCGCTTGGGCTAACGGGGGATCCGGCGCTCGCATCCCTGCAGGCCCGCCTCCAGAGGGAGGAACCCTTCCGGCGCAAGCGGGAGGCCATGGCCGCCGCGCTCGGGGCCTTGGAAATCCCCGTGCGCCGGGGCTTGGAACTGGCGACCGCGCTGCGCGCAGAGTTCCGCTCCGAGTTCCCCGCCCGCGAGCGGATCCTGGACTTGCACAAGTCGCTGGCGGATTTGGCGGCCATCCTCGCCTCGGCCTCCAAGCCGGCGGGCCTCTGCGGCGACTTCCTGCATTTCGAGATGATGGACCTGGATTACGTCCCGTATCCCCCCATGGCCGGAATCCTGGAGGACAGGTACCGTTTACTGGCGGATTGGATCGCGCGTTTCCGGGCCGTGCTGGAGACCATGGCCTAAGCCGCATCCGGCATGGCCGCCGGTTTGTACTTTTCATTTCCATGACGCGCCTTCTCCACGCCGCCGATCTGCATTTGTGCGAGGAGGATAAAGCCTACGGGCTCGCCGTGTTCGAGGAATTGATCGCCACCGCGCGCCGCGAGCGGGTCGACTACCTTTTGTTCTGCGGCGATCTATTCGACACCTTCGCCGATGCCGAACGCCTCAAGGGAGAGGTGCGGCGCCTGCTCGGATCGCCGCCCTTCGAATTCCTGTACCTGCCCGGGAACCATGAGGAAATCCGGAAGGGCGCGGGAGACCTCGGCCGCCTGGACCTCGGCGCGGCCAGCCTGCTTGCGACGTCGCCCTGGGCCCTCTTCCGCCGCGAGCGCGGCGGCATGCCCATCGAATTCCTCTCCGTTCCGCATCAGGAAACCTACGCCGGATACGGGAGTTGGCAGATCCCGCGCAAGGAGACCCGCTGGCGGGTGGCCTTGGCCCACGGCCTGGTCGCGGGCCTCGCCTACCGCGGACCGGACGACGAAGGGGGGGCCTCCGCCCTGGACCCCGATCTCTTCCAGCGTTTCGGCGTCGACTATGCGGCCTTGGGCCACATCCACGGCGGACGCACCCAGACCTTGGGGGCGGTTACCTTCGCCTATCCGGGTTCCAGCCGGGTATGGCGCCGCAACGAGTCGGGACCGCGCGGGGCATGGCTCGTCGATTTGCCGGATGAGGGCCCGCTTCCGCTTCCCGTCTTCGTCCCCTTGGCGGCCGCCGGGGAGTTCCGCCAGTACGCCCTGCCCCTGTCACTCGAGGGCGAGCCGCCCGACGTCGGGCTCCTCGCGAAAGGCTGGGGCCCGGCCGATTCCATCCTCCTGCGGTTCACGGGCATCGTGGAGGATGAGCCGGCCGTGGCGGCCTTGGCGGAACGTCTGCGCATCCGTTACGCCGATCGCGTGCGCAAATTCGAGATCGATCGCGACGAGGTGGCGGCCCTTCCCGGAATCTCGGGACAGCCCTTGGTGCGGCGGTTCCTGGAGGCGTGGGAGCGGCGCGTGCCCGCGGCCGGCCCGCCGGACGGCGAAGAGCGCCGCGCGGACTGGATGCGCGCACGCGATCTCGCGCTGGCCGCCTTGAAGGCGGGCCTGGAGCGGGCGGTATGATCCGCAGCCTCACCTTCCAGGGGTTCGGCAAGTTCGGGCGCGAAACCTTCGAGCTGTCGCCCGTGACGGTGGTCTTCGGGCCCAACGAGGCGGGCAAGACCACTTTCTTCGACGGGTTGTTCCAGGCCCTCTGCCGGCCCAGCGAGGCCAAGAAATCCGGCAAGATCCTCAAGGAGCGGTATGGCGCGGCCCGGCAGGCCACCGCGGTGCTCTCCGGCGACGCCGCCATCACCGACGAGGAATTCCTGAGCCTCTACGCCATCCGCGCGGGGGATCTCAATCTGCGCCTGGATCAGGGAACCGATTGGATCGAGAAGCTCAAGGCGCGCCTTTTCCATGGCGGGCTCGATCCCGCCGCCCTCATCGCCGAGTTCCAGAAGCGCAGTTCCGATTCCCGATCGGTCGCCATCAACAAGGAATTGGAAAAGGCCCGGGACGCCGCGGCGCGGATGCGGTCGGATTTGGAGAAGCTCCGCCGGGAACGCGAAGGGCATCTGGCGCGCGAACGCGAAGTGGCCGGCATGGAGGAAACCCTGTCCGGCCTGCGCGCGCGCATGGATGCCGCCCGCGAGGAAGACGGGCGGCTGGAACGCGAACTGGAATCGGAGGAGCGCATCGCGCAGCGGCAGAAGCTGGCCGCCCACCTGGCGCGATGGGAAGAGTGGACGGCTCTGGAGGCGGAAGCGCGTTCGCTGGAACCTTTCGCGGAGGATCGGCGCGAAGAGTTCGAGGTCCTGGCCGCGGCCGGCCGTCGCTCGGCGGAAGCCGTATCCAACGCCCGCGGCAGGCGCGAGCATTGCGCCGACCTCCTGGCCGAATCCCGATCCGAGGCGCGCGCCGCCCGGGAAGCCGTCGAGACGGCGGCTCCGCGCGCGGCCCTGGCCCGCCGTCTGGCCGAAGAGGCCCGGTCGCTCCTGGCTGCCGATGCCGGCGGATTGGGCCCTGGCGGGATGGCGGGCGCCGCGGCCTGCATCGCGGCCGCCCTGGCCGGGGGCATTCTCGGCCGCGGCCTCCTGGCTCTCGGCGCCGTGCTCGCGGGCCTGGTCGGCGCGATAGTTTCCCTCTTCGCTTCCCTGCGGATGCGGCAAAGCGCGGTCGCGCGCCTTCGCGAAAGCGCCCTGGCGCGCTGGAAGGATGAATGGACCGCCGCCATAGGCCCTTCCGACGGGGTGGTCGCCCTGGCCTCGCTGGAAGGCTTCGCGAAAGCGATGGAGGAAAAGGCCCGGGAAAAGGAGACCGGCGAAGCCCGCTCCCGCGAGGCCGCGGGCCGCTGCGAAGCGCGTCAAGCCGATCTGGAACGGGCGGAAGCGGAGCTGGCACGCTGTAAAGACGGGGAAGAGGCCGCGCATAGGGACGAACGCGCCTGGCTGCAGGCGCGGGGGGCGGAAAGCTATGCCGAATACCTGAGGAAGACGGCGCGGGCGGCGCTGCTGCGGGGCGAGATCGGCAAGCGTAGGGCGGAACTGGAGGCGTTGGCCGCCGGGCAATCCTCGGATGCCTGGCGCGCCGAAGCGCAGCGTAAGCTACGGGATTTGGATCTGGAGGGCGTTCCGGGCGCGGGCCGGGACGATGCCGCGGTGCAGCGGATGCGGAACCGGAGAGCCGCCCTGCAGCGCGAAAAGGAAGACATCGCCCGCCGCGAGAAGGACATGATCGACCGCAAGGCGGGAGCGGCGGGGGAGATCCGCGGCGCCATCGGCAAGCTGGCCGCGGAGATCGTCGCCGCCGAAGACGGATTGGCCGCCGCGGAGGAGGCCGTCCGGCGGCTCGAGCTGGACAAGCGCGCGGCCGCCTTGGCCCTGTCCATTTTCCAGGAAATCGGGGCGGGGGCCGATATGCTCCTGGCCGGCTTATCCCGCGAGATCGGCGGCATGCTGGCGCGCATCCTGCCCGAAGGGCGCGAAGTGGCCTTGGCCGGGCTCGATGAGGACCGCATCCGGGCGGGGGATGCCGCCGGGGCTTCGCGGGCCCTGCCGAACCTTTCCACCGGGACCCAACATGCGTTGGTGCTGGCCGCCAAGCTGGCCCTGGCCCGTAAGCATCGCGACGGCCCCGGCCTGTTCGTGCTGGACGAACCGTTCCTGGCGATGGACGAGGAGCGCGAAACCCGAGCATTGGAAATGCTCCGCGAGTTCCGGCTCCGGCATGGCTGGCAAATCATCCTATTGACCAAGGAAGCCCGCCTGAGGGACAAGATGGGCGCTCTATTCGCGGAGACCCGCGTAATCGAGCTGGGCCCGCGGGTAAGGGAAAGCCGGATTTAGGGTAAGCTACCGTCCGCGGGTAACCAATCGGCCCCGAGGCGCGTCGTAACCGGGAGCGCCGCGCCGGGAATGCGCCGATCGGATACATGTTCCCGCGTTTCCCGTTTCAAACGGGCCCGCGCAAATGTTATTATAGGAGAACTCCCCATGGCTGTCGAAACCGGGATCTTGAGCGGCGCCGCCGCGACCAACGCTTCTTCCTCCTCATTCGCTGGGAGCTATCCGATGACCGATTCCTTCCGGACCTTGCCGGGCCTGCTCAAATACGTGGAAGCCAAATTCAAGAACCCGGCCGCGCTGGGTTACAAGAAGGACGGCGCCTGGGTCGGGATTTCCACCCAAGAGCTCGGGGAAACCGTGCGCCGCCTCACGGGGGGCTTGGTGGCTCTGGGCCTCAAACCCGGGGACAAGGTCGGCATCGTGGCCGATCCCTCCCCGTTCTGGATGATGATGGATCTCGCCATCCTGGGCGCGGGCGCCATTTCGGTGCCCATGTTCGCGAACATCTCCCACGAGAACCTCGCCTTCGAGATCCGGGACTCGGGCATGCGTTTCCTGTTCGTGGGCTCCATGGAGCAGTACGAGGCCATGAAGCCCTTCTTCGGCAGCCTGGAAAAGATCCTGGCCATGGCGCCGCAGGCGGCTTCCTCCGGCGACGCCAAGATCGTCGCGTTCCAGGCATTGCTCGAGATGGGCAAGCAGCGCATCGCCGCCCACCCCGGCGAGTACCTGCGCCTTTCCGAAGGCATCAACGAGCAGGATACCGCCACCCTCATCTACACCTCGGGAAGCACGGGAACGCCCAAAGGCGTCACCCTGACCCATCGCAATCTGGTCACCCAGGTGCTGGGCGCGGTCAAGCGATTCCCCCTCGATCCCGGCAGCGATGTCATCCTTTCCTGCCTGCCCCTGGCCCACGTCTTCGAGCGCATGGTGGCCTACTACTACCTCTATTCCGGTTGCCCCCTGTACTTCGCCGAAGAGATCAAAAAGGTCGGGGACAACCTGCGCGAACTGCATCCCACCGTCATCACCATGGTGCCGCGGCTTTTGGAAAAGGTGCACGCCAAGTTCCAAGCCAACCTGGAGCTGGCCAAAGGGTTCAAGAAATCCCTCGGCATGGCGGCCTGGGAACGGGCCCATAAGAAGGAACCGGGTTCCAAGGATACCTGGAAGGATAAGCTTTACGATGCCCTGGTCTATAAGAAGATGCGCGAAGGCCTGGGCGGCCGCCTGCGGCTGGCGATATCGGGCAGCGCCCCTCTCGATCCGGCCCTGGCCGCATTCCTCTTGAATATCGGCATCCCGATCTACGAAGGGTACGGGTTGACCGAGGCTTCGCCCGTCATCGCCTGCAATTATCCCGGCCATCGCAAGCTGGGCACGGTGGGTCTGGCCTTTCCCGGGGTGGAAGTGAAGATCGCCGACGACGGCGAGATCCTGGCCCGCGGCCCCAATATCATGAAAGGCTACCACAACCGTCCCGAAGAGACCTCCGAAGTCATCGATAAGATGGGTTGGCTGCATACGGGCGACCTGGGGCACGTCGACAACGAGAATTTCATCAAGATAACGGGTCGCAAGAAGGAACTGTTCAAGACCGCCAACGGAAAATACGTGGCTCCCGTCCCGATCGAGGCCGCCATCGCCTCGAGCAAGCTGGCGGACATGGTCATGGTGGTGGCCGAAGGGAAACCCTTCACCACCTGCCTGATCTTCCCGGATTTCGAGAACCTGAAGGTCGTCAAGCAGGAATTGGGCGCCGAGGGGATGGGAAACGAGGCTTTCCTCGACAGCGCCGAGGCCAAGGCATACCTCCAGAAGACCGTGGACGAGGTGAACGCCAAGCTGAATCATTGGGAGCAGGTCCAGAAGTTCCGCATCATCAAGGCTCCCATTTCCATCGATACGGGAGAGCTTACCCCGACCATGAAAATCCGCCGTCATGTTGTCATAGATAAGTGCAGGGCGGAAATCGATTCCATGTATCGATCCTGAGAAGGATTTCCGGGCGGAAATCGATTCCATGTATCGATCCTGAGAAGGATTTCCGGGCGGAAATCGATTCCATGTATCGATCCTGAGAAGGATTTCCGGGCGGAAATCGATTCCATGTATCGATCCTGAGAAGGATTTCCGGGCGGAAATCGATTCCATGTATCGATCCTGAGAAAGAATTCCCGCGCGGAAATTGATTCCGCGCATCCCCGCTAAGTACAATATTAGAGGTATCGCCGGCCCATCGGTCGGCGGGTCGCGGACGCCGGCGAGCGGCTCCGCCCGAATCCTTCCCCTTCCCTGGAGGAGCCTCTATGCAACCCATCCGCAGCGCCACCGTCATCGGCTCCGGCATCATGGGATCCCAAATCGCCGCCCATCTGGCCGGATGCGGCATCCCCGTGCTTCTGCTTGACGTCCCGAGCGAAGGGAAGGACCGCAACGCCGTGGCCAACAAGGGCCGTGACGGCCTGAAGAAGGTGAAGCCGTCGCCGCTTTACTCCTCCGAGGCCACGGACCTGATCACCACCGGCAATACCGCCGACCATCTGGCTGAGGCCGGAAAAACCGATTGGATCATCGAAGCCATCATCGAACAGCCCAAGCCCAAGCAGGAGCTGTTCCAGAAACTGGCCCCGCTGATGGGGCCGGATACCATCCTGGCCACCAACACCTCGGGCATCCCGCTCAGGGTATTGGGCGAAGGCCTGCCCGAAGCGGTGCAACAGCGTTTCATCGGAACCCATTTCTTCAATCCGCCCCGGTACCTGCGCCTGGTGGAAGTCATCCGCGGTCCCAAGACTTCGCAGGTAACCGCCGATCGCATCGAGCATGTCCTCAACGCCGTCCTGAACAAGGTTCCCGTTCCCGCCCTGGATTCACCCACCTTCATCGCCAACCGCATCGGCGTGCAGGCCATGGTGGCCACCGTGAAGATCGCCAAGGAGCTGGGCCTCTCCGTGGAAGAGGTGGATGCCCTGACCGGTCCCCTCATGGGCCGCCCCAAGACTGGCACCTTCAAGCTGGTGGACCTGGTGGGCATCGATACCCTCGGCCATATCATCAATGGCCTCAAGCAGGCTTTCCCCAAGGAAGACTTTTCCATCGATCCCGTGATCCAAGGGCTCATCGACAAGAAATTCTTCGGTCGCAAGTCCAATGCGGGTTTCTATCGCAAGGGAAAATCGAAGGAGGACATGGAGGTCGTCGATCTCAAGACCGGCGAATACCGGCCCGAGGCCAAGGCCCGCTTCGAGGAACTCAAGGACGTCTCCAAGGAGGAGAACGCGGAGAAGAAGTTCCGCAAGCTGTTCGCCGCCCAGGGCCGCGGGGCCGAAGCCGCCCAGCGCATCCTGTCGTCCACCCTGGCCTATGCAGCCGCCGTGGCGCCGTCCATCACCGACGAATTGTCCTACGTCGACGAGGCCATGGAACTGGGCTTCGGATGGGAAACCGGCCCCTTCAAGATCATCGACGCCATCGGGCCGGAAGCCTTCCAGTCCGCCTGCTCCAAGTTCAAGATCGAAGCCCCCGCCTGGCTCTTCCAGTCCGTAGGGGGCGACGCCCGCACCTATAAAGATGAAGGCGGCAAGGTCCTGATCCGCGATCTGCCCAAGGCGGGTTCGGCCGGCGGACGCCATGAGATGAAGGCACGCGGTTTCAGCCTCGCGCGCCACCGCGCCAGCCATAAGCCGGTCATCGCCACCACCGATGCCACCCTATGGGACATGGGCGATCGGATCCTGTTGCTCGAGTTCCACTCCAAGATGAATTCCATGGGGCCCATCTCCCTCGATATGATCCTGAAATCGGTGGAGAAGGCCAACGACGGATGGGACGGGCTGGTGATCGGCAACCAGGGGCAGAATTTCTGCGCGGGCGCCAACATCGCCATGGTGCTGATGGATGCCGTCAACGGCGAGTTCGACAACGTGGACCAGGCCATCCGCATGTTCCAGAAGGCCAGCATGGCCATCAAGTATTCCGGCGTGCCGGTGGTCGTTTCGCCGCATAACATGGCCTTGGGCGGCGGCTGCGAGTTCGTCTTGCACAGCAACCGTCCGGTGCTTTCGCCCGAGACCTATATGGGGCTGGTCGAAGTGGGCGTGGGACTGCTTCCGGCCGGCGGCGGGACCAAGGAACTGGCCCTGCGTACCTATCAGAGCGGCCGCGGAGCCCTGACCTTGCCCGCCCTCGCCAAGGCCTTCGAGCTCATCGCCACCGGCAAGGTTTCCACCAGCGCCCGGGAAGCCTTCGATCTGGGTTATATGGACAAGCGCGCGGTGATCGCCGCCAACGAATCCACGCGCCTCGATCAGGCCAAGGCCGAAGCCCTGGCCATGGCCCGCGCCGGCTACCGCCCCCCGGCGCCCGCCCCCAAGATCGAGGTGCTCGGTACGGAGGCCATCGCCGCCTTCGAGACCGGCATCTTCATGCTTCGCGAGGCCGGCTACGCCTCGGAACACGACGCCCTCATCGCCCGCGAAGTCGGCCACATCCTGGCCGGCGGCAAGGTGACCGCGGGGACGTTCGTGGACGAGGAATACCTGCTGGATCTGGAACGCGACGGCTTCCTGCGCCTGGTGGGAACGAAGAAGTCCCAGGAGCGGATCGAGTTCATGCTCAAGAAGGGCAAGCCTTTAAGGAACTAGTAGTTTTTTACCGGAGGTCCCACATGTCAGAAGCAGTCATCGTAGCGGGGGTCCGCACTCCCGTCGGCAAAGCCGGCAAGGGGTCCTTCACCCATGTCCGTTCCGATACCCTGGCGGCCATCACCGTACGCGAGACCTTGAAACGCGCGCAGGGGGTCAAGCCCGAGGACATCGAGGATTTGATCCTGGGATGCGCCATGCCCGAGGCCGAGCAGGGCATGAACGTGGCCCGCATGGTCGGTCTCATGTCCGGCCTGCCGGACAAGACCGCGGCCATGACCATCAACCGTTACTGTTCCTCGGGATTGCAATCCATCGCCCTGGCGAGCGATCGCGTCAACCTGGGGGATGCGGAAGCCATCCTGGCGGGCGGGTTGGAAAGCATGTCCATGATCCCCATGGGCGGTCACAAGATCGCGCCCAATCCCGAATTGGTGGGCAAGCGGCCGGAATCGTACATGACCATGGGCCTCACCGCCGAGCGCGTGGCCGCGAAGTTCGGCATCACCCGCGAGCAGCAGGATGCCTTTTCCCTGCGGTCGCATCAGAAAGCGGTCGCCGCGATACAGTCCGGCAAGTTCAAGGACGAGATCGTAACCGTGGCCTGGACCGAGACCCAGTTGGATCGGCACAAGAAGGAGAAATCCATCGAACGCAGCCTGGCCATGGACGAAGGGCCCCGCGCCGATACGACCCTGGAGGCCTTGGCCGGTCTAAAGGCCGCCTTCAAGAACAACGGCACGGTGACCGCGGGCAATAGCTCGCAGGTCAGCGATGGCGCGGCCATGACCCTGGTGGTCTCCAGGAAGTTCGCCGAGTCGCGGGGCCTGAAACCCATCGCCCGCCTGGTCAAATACGCCGTCGTCGGTTGCGCCCCGGAGATCATGGGCATCGGCCCCGCGGAGGCCATTCCCGCGGTCCTCAAGAAGGCGGGCCTGACCAAGGATCAAATCGACCTGATTGAGCTGAACGAGGCTTTCGCCTCTCAGTCCCTGGCGGTGCTCAAGGCCCTCGATTTTCCCGAGGAGAAGGTGAACGTGAACGGCGGCGCCATCGCGCTGGGCCATCCCCTGGGCTGCACGGGCACCAAGCTCACCCTGACGCTCTTGAACGAGCTGAAGCGCCGCGGCGGCAAATACGGCATCGTATCGATGTGCATCGGCGGCGGCATGGGCGCCGCCGGCCTCTTCGAAATGCTCTAGGCGCTCCGCATCCTGGAGGAACCTTCTTCATCGGAACCCCCGGTGCCGTCCGGCATCGGGGGTTTTACGTTTCCAGGAGCTATATTTCGGCGACTCATGGCCTCCGATCCGGTTCCATCCGGCAAACTCATTTCCACGCAGTCGACGCATTCCCGGCGCATCCTCTGGGCCATGGCCGCATGCGCCTGCCTGGTCCTGATATCGCTGTTCATCTGGTCATGCGATACCGGTCCCGAGGACGAAAACACCCTTACCTTGAACCTGGACTCTTCCCGGGTCGGCAAGTTCGATAGCGTCCTGGTCGAGATTTACAACGGTCCCGCGCCTACGGCCGGGGATACCGCCCGGCCGGTGCAATCCCAGACCATCAAGCTGCAAAGCTCCACCAGGCAGATCAGCATCAGGCTGAGTCCGAAAGTCGAACCCGATTTCTCGGTCGTGGTGACGGGCTATGCCGGTGATCAGGTCGCCTATCGCAACCTGCACACCGTGGATGGCTTCACCGCCCCGGATAGCACCAAGCCCCCGGTGCTGCTCATCTCGCGCATCCTGGCCGACAGCTTGACCTTGAACGTAGGGGAGACCCGATCGCCGGTAATCAAATTCGAGCCCGGGAATCCGGGGGACAAGCGCATTGTTCTCACATCCCTGGACACTTCCTTGGTGGCGGTGGTGGGCGATAGCCTTAAGGGGCTGGCCGCGGGCAGGGCGCGCATCGAAGCCATGACCGCCGACGGGAAAATTAAGGTCACCTTCGCTGTCAACGTCGCCGTCGTGCGCGTGGACCGCCTGGAGGCCGATACCCTGTTCATCAGGGTCGGGGATACCGCGGCTCCGGCCGTGAAGGTCGTGCCGGACGACGCCACCGATAAGGAATATTCGTTGCAGAGCCTCGACACCACCCTGTTCACGGTGGAAGGCAAGAGCGTAGCGGGCCTCCGGGCCGGGCAGGGAAAGCTGATCCTGGCATCGCGGGACGGCGGAGCCACGGATACCCTCATCGTGCGCGTGCGGGTGGCGGTAACGGGCATTGTCGCGAAGGATCAGTCGAAGGAGGTGGGGGATCGCTTCCTTCCAGTGCTGGAATTCCAACCCGCGGACGCGACCCGGAAAGGCTATTCCCTCGCGACGAGCGACAGTACCAAGGTGGCCGTGATCGGCGATAAGGATAGCCTGGAAGCCAAGGCCATCGGTTCGGCCACGATCACGGTCAAAACCAACGACGGGAGCTTTACCGCCCACTTCACCGTGGACGTGGTGCGGAAGGTCTTTCACGTGAAGGACATCATTCCGGAGGGCCTGCGTGCGCTGCCCGGCGATACCTTGACCGCCCGGATCGCCTTCGATCCGGCCAACGCCACGGATCAGGGCTTCATCCTCAAGAGCCTGGACACGACTCGGGCGGGCGTGGACGGGGACAAGGTGATCGCGAAGGGGCTGGGCCAGGCCGATATCGAGGTTACCACCGTCGACGGGGGGATCATGGATACCTTCTCAGTGTCCATCGAACTCTCCAACTTCAATCAGGATATCAAGCCGATCACGAGTTCGAAATGCGCTCCGTGCCACGTCCCTCCGGCGACCTTCAATTGGACCGATTCGACCCAGCTCGTGCGCAAAGGAGCCATCGCGCTGGGACGGCTCACTTTGCCGGACACGGCCGTGGGCCACATGCCCGTGCCGGGCGCTACGGGCGGACCGGTCACCCCTCGCGAGTTGCGCGTACTCGTGGGATGGCTCGGGCGGGTCTCCGTGCCCCTGGGTTCCATAACCGCACATGACACCACGGTAAACATGGGCGATACCCTTTCCGCCCCGATCACCTTCAATCCGGCGAATGCCTCGAATCAGGAATTCACCATGACAAGCCTGGATACCTCCGTAGTGGTGGTCCTGGGTAAGCGCTTGATCGCCACGGGTCCCGGCGCCGCCTCCATCGACGTATCGCTCGATGAAGGCGGCCGTCATTCCAAGTTCACGGTCACCGTGGACCTGCCTTCGTTCCAGAAGAACGTCCGTCCCATCACCGCCTTCCGATGCGCGCCCTGCCACGGGCCCAATCAGGTCTTCAACTGGCAGGATTCGTCCGCGTTGATCGGGGACGGCTCCAATGCCCTGGATCGCCTGACGCGCGCTCCCGACGCTCCCGGCAAGATGCCGCTTGACGGCGCGCCGAACGGGGACCTCACGCGGGCCGAACTTCGCATCCTGTTGACCTGGCTGAACTCCAAAGTGGTTCCCCTCAAAGGCATCACGGTTCCCGACGATAGCCTGGCGCTGGGCGCCCAGAAGGAGCCGGCCATCGTCTGGAATCCCGCCAACGCCACCAACAAATCCTTCATCCTGGTCAGCGCCGATACGGCCAAGGTGGCCATCGTCGGCACCCGGATGATGGGCAAGGCACTGAGTTCCGGGACCACGGTCGAAGTCCGCGCCATCGATGGAGGGTTCTCCAAACTGATTTCGGTCAAGGTATTGCCTATCAAGGTCGATTCCATCGTCGTCCACGATACCGCCTGCGCGGTGGGGGATTCGGTCTACCTGAAGCCCCTTTTCTTCCCGGCCAATGCCACCAACCAGGCCTTCACCGTGGTCTCCAAAATCGCGTCCCCCAAGGTCAGAGTCGATTCGGGCTTCAAAATCACCGGCATGGTTCTCGGCAAGGACACCCTGGAAGCATCTTCCGCCGACGGAGGCAAAAAGGCTCTCTTCGTCTTCACCGTGGGCCCCGTGGTTCCCAAGTCCTTGTCCGTCCCGGATACCAACGGGACGGTTGCAACCGGCATGGTTCCGGGAACCTTGGTCACTCCGCGCCTGATCTGGATTCCCGCCACCACCACGGACAAGTCCTTTACCCTGGCCATCACCGCCGGCGACACGGCCAACGTGGCCGCCGTACGCGGAACCCAGTTGCTTCCGAGGACAACCGTGGGGCAGGTGACCGTGGTCGCGACCTCGCTGGCGGATCCTGCCGTCAAGGCCACTTTCAAGTTCAGTGTGGGTCCCGTGGGCGTCATCGGTTTCACGGCCGCTCCGGTTACCGCCAACATCGGAATCCTCCTCGCTCCCGTCATTACATGGAATCCGGCCAACGCCACCAACAAGTCCATCGCCCTGTCCCTCGCGGCCGGGGACACCGGCCTGGTCCTGAATGGCCCCGCGACCGCGATCACGACCAAACACCTTGGAATACATAGTGTGAAGGTTACCTCCCTGGATAGCGTTAAGACCGCGTCCTGGTCCGTAAATGTCATCCGGACCTCGTTTACGACCAATCTCCAGGGCATCATGATCGCGAGGTGCAGCGCTTGTCATAACGAAAACACGGGGTTGACGCAACCGAATTGGAAAGACTCAGCCACGGTCGTGTCTTTTGGCCCCTCCATAAAGGATCGGATCAGTCGGCTTCTAGCGGCTGCGGGACATATGCCTCAAGGCTCCCCGATGGGGGCCGATACCATCGCCATCATCACCAATTGGCTCAACCAGAATTGATCGCGGGACCGGCCCGGTTCTTTCGAGGGCCCTAGCTCCATACCAATGCGCTGGATCCTTACCGACACGAATAGTATTTCTATCCTCGCACCTACTCTCGGAGGAATCCATGCGCACCAAGATCCCCGCCCTCGCATCCGCGGTCCTGGCTCTAACCCTGGCCGCCTTCCTGCCGCGTCCCGCCCATGCCGCCAAGGATTCCGTGGCCGTCGGACAGGCCGCCCCCGACTTCACCTTGCCCGATCAGGAGGGAAAGCCGGTCAGCCCCAAGGACTTCGCCGGCCATTGGCTGGTCCTGTATTTCTATCCGAAGGACTTCACGGGAGGATGCACCCTCGAGGCCCACAACTTCCAAAGGGATAGCGCCAAGTACGCCGCAGCCGACGCGATCATCCTGGGGGTCAGCCTGGATACGCCCGGGTCGCACAAGGATTTCTGCGCCAAGGAAGGCCTGCGGTTCAAGCTCCTGGCCGATAGCGGCGGCATGGTCTCGGCACGTTACGGATCGCTCAATAACTATCTGGGGAAAAAGCTCTCGGCGCGCAACACGTTCCTCGTGGATCCCCAGGGTAAGGTCGCGCGCGTTTTCCTGGGGGTGAAGCCAGCTACCCATAGCGACGAGGTGCTGGCCGCCCTCGATGCGTTGCGCAAGCCCAAGAATCCCTGAATCCACCGCCATTCCGTAGGGGCGCGCCCGCGCCAAAGAAAAAGGGGCCCTCTCGGGCCCCTTCATCCTAACGGAGTCATGCGACCCCGCGGGACCCGCGGCCCCTGGATTTAAAGGTGGGTCAGAGCGAGTTGTACAAGCCTTCGTCCAGCGTGAAGAAAAGCTCCAGGCGGACGGCCCGGGTCTCTTCCATGAACTGCCCCGCCAAGGCGATGGGGAATTGCAGCTCGGCGCTCACCAGCTTGTTGAGCGTATAATACGCTCCCGGCGCTGCCACGAACAAGTGCGCGCCATCATCGGAGGAATTCCCGGCGATTTCGCGGTTGAACATGAAATCGTAGCTGAGCCCCAGGCTCAGGCCCAGGTATTGCCCGCGCGAGGTCAAAGCCTTTACGGGCAAGGGGAATTCCGGCTTCGCGAACAGGCGGATATCGTCGATTTTGCTCTTATGGCTGTCCTCGGTGTTGAAAGAGTACGAGACGTTGCTGAGCAGTTTGACCCGGGGGAAAGTCCGGTTATACATGGCCCCGAAGGTCATGGTCGCGAAATTGCCGGCGTTCATGATGTCTTCGAAGCCCACCGGGAGGGTGATGGCGAGATAACCGCCCAAGCCCATGGCCGGGTCCAGGTATTTCAGGCCCAACCGGGGCCTGTCCAGGCCGGTGTGCCCGCTATCGTCCTGGATCAGGTAGTTCACGTCCATCGAGCCTTCGAGGTTATCCATCAAGCCGAATTTGCCCTGCATGGGCAGGCTCATGGGGTTGTTCTCGTTCTCGACGCCATCGCTTTCCCAGGTGCTTTGGTAGACCCCCGCTATACTTGTACGTTCCATCCCGAAATCGATCTGCATCACCCGGGCGGGGACGGGGTTGTATTCGTCGAGGGCGAAAGGCGCCATCGCCGTGAGGAAAACCGAGAGGGAGGCGACCATCAGCTTCTGGGACATTCCATGCTCCTGCGCTTGCGATTTGGCTTGCGGGCTTTGCGGCACACGCACAGTTTACCCGATCCGGGGCATGGATTTCAATATTTTGATGCAGGTGCCCGAAACCAGGGCGGTTTCGGATCTGGAAAAGCCCGTCCTCGGGGTATAGACTATATTACTGAAACGCCTATCGGCATCCGGGGGGCGGCTCCGCCGACCATGAAGTTCACCAAGAAATCGGACTATGCCTTGCGGACCATGCAATTCCTGGCGCGCCAGTGGTATGGCGGCGAGGGGGAAAAGGGCGGCGGACCCCATCCAGTCCCGGTCCAGCAGATCTCGGAACATTGCCGGCTGTCTTTCCGCTTTTTGCACGGAATCGTCTCGAAGCTTTCCAAGGCCCGCCTGCTGAAAACCCTGCCCGGTCCCAAAGGCGGAGTCATGCTGGCGCGCGATCCCGAATTCATCCCCATCCTGGAAATCGTCGAGGCCGTCGAAGGGCGGATCAACCTGATGGGGTGCATCGAGCACCCCGAACAATGCGAAGCGTTCCAGGGATGCTCGATCATGTCGGTGCTCCATGGCGCCCAGGCCGCGCTGGTGCAAAGCCTGGCCAATACCAACCTAAAGCTGATGGTCCGGGCCAAGCAGGACCCCTTCAACCGCATGCCCGAGAAGCATTTCATGAAGCCCCAGTTCGGTTGTCCGGTCCTGAAATAGCCGGCTTGCCGATTCCCAGACCCCCATTACGGATAACCGGCCCCGCTCCCCGGCATCGCCGGAAGCGCGTAGCGGCCTCAACATGACAATCAATCCTCCGCGTAACCGTGGGCGCCGGGTCCGGCCCGCATGTATGCGGCCGATGGCGGATTCGATTGATCGACCGGGCGAATTTGAGCATTTTTTACCGGTCTAAACCAACAAGGATCCTCCATGAAGTTGCATGAATACCAAGCCAAGGCGATCTTGCGCCAGGCTGGCTTGCCCGTTCCCAAAGGGGAAGTCGTTTTCAAGGCCGAAGAGGTGCCCGCCGCCCTCGCCAAGCTGGGGATGGCCGCGGGCGTAGCGAAAGCGCAAGCCTATACCGGAGGCCGGGGCAAGGCCGGCGGCATCAAGCTCTTCAAGAACGCCGACGAGGCCCAGGCCATGGCCCGGCAACTGATCGGCATGACCCTGGTGACCAAGCAGACCGGCCCGCAGGGCGTCAACATCGATGCGGTCCTGTTGGAAGAGGCCAGCGCCATCAAACGCGAGTTGTACGTGGCGGTGACGCTCGATCGCGCCAAGGCCAATATCGTTTTCATCCTGAGCCCGGAGGGGGGGATGGACATCGAGGAGGTGGCTGAGAAGACCCCGGAAAAGATCAAGAAGCTGTATCCGGCCTGGGGCCGCAATCTCGATGCGGCCTTGGCCGCCGAGGGCGCGAAGTTCCTGGGGCTGGAAGGCGCCCAGGTCGACGCCTTCGCGGATATCCTGGAAAAGCTGTACCGTTTGTACCAGGAGAAGGATTGCAGCTTGCTGGAAATCAATCCCCTGATCGTGAACGACAAGGGCGGCCTGGCCCTGCTGGATTGCAAGTTCAACATCGACGATAACGCCGTGTACCGCCAGAAGGACACCGGCGGCGACGAGAACGCGGAGAAGGACCCGTCCGAAATCGAGGCCGCCAAATACGGCCTCAGCTACATCAAGCTGGACGGGGACATCGGTTGCATGGTGAACGGGGCCGGGTTGGCCATGGCCACCATGGATATCATCGCCCATTACGGCGCCCAGCCGGCCAACTTCCTGGACGTGGGGGGATCGGCTTCCGAAGAGGCGGTCACCAAGGCTTTCGAAATCATCAGCGGCGACAAGAACGTGAAGGCTATCCTGGTGAACATTTTCGGCGGGATCATGCCCTGCGATCGCATCGCCCGCGGCGTGGTCAACGCGGTGAAGACGACGGGCCTAAAGGTGCCCCTGGTGGTGCGCCTGGAAGGCACCAACGTGAAGGAGGGCAAGGCGGTCATCGACCAATCCGGACTCGATCTCGCCAGCGCCGCGGACCTGGAGGATGGCGCGCGCAAAGCGGCCGAAATCGTGAAAAGCCTTAAGGGCGCGGGCGCTTCGGCCCCCAAAGGAGTGAAGTAAGATGGCCATCCTGATCGGCAAAGACACCCGGCTCATCACCCAGGGCATCACCGGCAAGGCCGGTTTGTTCCATTCGCAGAAGTGCCGCGAATACGGCACCAACGTGGTCGGCGGAGTCACCCCCAAGAAGGGGGGCACCACCGTGGACGGCTTCCCGGTATTCAATTCGGTGGCCGAAGCGGCCAAGGCGACCGGCGCCAACGCCACCATGATCTTCGTCCGGCCGCCTATGCCGCCGACGCCATCCTCGAGGCCGCCGACGCCGGCCTGCCTCTCATAGTCGCCATCACCGAGGGCATCCCGGTCATGGACATGCTCAAGGTGCACAATTACCTGAGGGGAAAGAAAGCCATCCTCATCGGGCCCAATTGCCCCGGGATCGTGACCGCGGGGGTATGCAAGATCGGCATCGCCCCGGGCCCCATCCATAGCAAGGGCAAGATCGGGATCGTATCCCGCTCCGGCACCCTCACCTACGAAGCGGTCCATCAGACCACCATGGCGGGCCTGGGCCAGACCACCGCCGTCGGCATCGGCGGCGATCCGGTGCATGGCCTTTCCCACATTGACGTGGTGAAGATGCTGAACGACGATCCGGAAACCGAAGGCATCATCCTCATCGGCGAGATCGGCGGCAGCGACGAGGAGATCGCGGCCGAATACATCAAGAAACAGGTGAAGAAACCCGTGGTCGCCTTCATCGCCGGCGCCTCCGCGCCCAAGGGGAAGCGCATGGGCCATGCCGGCGCCATCATCGACGGCAACACGGGCGGGGCCGAGGCGAAGAAGCAGGCCTTGCGCGACGCGGGCGTGGTGGTGGCCGAGACCGCCGCCGAAATCGGCCAGCGGATGCTGGCGGCCATGAAGGCCAATAACAGGTAGACAATGCGCCGCGGACGCGAGGGCGTCCGCGGCGGCTAGGCAATCAACTCCAGAAGGAACGAGGAAAGAGTATGGCACGGAATAAGATCGCGCTCGTCGGAGCCGGGCAAATCGGCGGCACCATGGCCCTGCTGGCCGCCCAGAAGCAGTTGGGGGACATCATCACGGTGGATATCGCCGAAGGGGTGCCGCAGGGGAAAAGCCTGGATATCCTCCACGGGCGCTCGCTTATCCCCACCTCCGCCAACCTCATCGGGTCGAACGATTACGCGGCCATCGCCGGCGCCGACGTTGTGATCGTGACCGCCGGATTGCCCCGCAAGCCCGGCATGAGCCGCGACGATTTGCTGGACGTGAATTTCGGCATCATCAAGACCGTGGGCGAGGCCATCAAGAAGAACGCGCCCAACGCCTTCGTGATCGTGGTGACCAATCCGCTCGATGCCATGGTTTACGCCATGCAGCGCGTGACGGGCTTTCCCGCCAACCGCGTGGCCGGCATGGCGGGCGTATTGGATAGCGCCCGTTTCGGGGCCCTGGTGGCCGAAGCCCTGAATGTCTCCAATGAGGACGTGCGCGCCCTGGTGATGGGCGGCCACGGCGATACCATGGTGCCTTTGACCCGATACTGCACGGTGGGAGGGATCCCGGTCACCCAACTGCTTTCCAAGGAGAAGCTGGACGTCATCTACAAGCGCACGGCGAACGCGGGCGGGGAAGTGGTGGCGCTGCTCAAGACCGGCTCGGCTTTCTACAGCCCGGCCATGTCCGCCATCCACATGGCGGAAGCCTATCTGAAGGACAAGAAGAACGTGCTGACCTGCGCGGCCAAGCTGAACGGCGAGTACGGGGTCAAAGGCCTCTATGCCGGCGTGCCCGTCATCATGGGGGCGGGCGGCGTCGAAAAGGTCATCGAGGTCGAACTGGACGAGACCGAAAAGAAGCTCTTCGACGTCTCCATGGCCGCCGTGAAGTCCCTGGTGGAGTGGGTCGACAAGAAGATGGGTTGAATCGCGGCGGCCGCTCCGGCCGCCCGGATCATACGCCCGGAAACCCGGGGGGGGTTCAGCGGCCGTTCCAGAGCAGGCGGGGAACCCCGTCCCGAGCCGTCAAGGTCAGGACCCGGGCGGAGGATGCGTCCAAAGCCCTTCCCAGCAAATCCAGGCCTTCCGGGTGGTTCCCGTGGGCACGCCGGAACGCCTTGGACAAAGCCAGGGGCATGCCGTTGTAGACGACCTGCACGTCCACCCAGCCGTTCTCGTTATAGGTTCCGGTGTTGACCCCGAGTACGGTGAAAGTGGAGGTCCCGTACTTGTCCTTGAAGGTCTTGCCGGAAGCAAGAACCCCGTCGGATTCGTCATTGCTCGTGCGCGAAGCCGGCGTCGCATCCAGGAACCAGCTGTCTAGGTTGGTAGGGGTCCGGAACCCCTGGAACATCACCGCGGCCCCGGTCCGGGCCGTAGTGGATACCGACCGGTACTCGAACCAGTAGGAATAGTTGGGATCGCCCGAAGGGACCTTTAGCCCTAGGAGGTGGCCCTTATGCAGTGCATTATCCTGGGAATAGATGCGGTACACGCCCGAGTTCCGCCCTTCCTTCACCTCATCGGTATCCGCCCATCCGATGCGCCACTTGTACATCATGTTGAAATGGCCCGTTGACCCTCCCCGGCCCATGATGTCGTACGGGTTGCCGTATTCGTTGGTCTGGACCGTGTTGCCCGGCGTCCCGAACATGTCGGCGCCGGCTTCGATGGAGTGGGCGTGCGGCAAGCCGAGGGTATGCCCGAGCTCATGGCCGGTGACCCCGGCGCTGTAGCTGCCGTTGATCCAATCGGCATCGCGCAGATTGGAAAGCCCGGCCCAGCTCAGGTTGAGCAGCGGGAAATTGGCCACGTACACGTCGTAATCCGTCCCGCGTTTCAGGCCCAGCGCCGAAATCTGCTGGGTGATCCACGTTTGCAGGCTGGTGAAATTTGTCGTGTAATCGCTCCGCTTGCCGGGCGCGGTGAGGACGGTCTTGTAAACGCTCCAGGTCCATTCGAAGGCGTTGCGGGACATCGCATGATACTGGTTGTTGATGGCCGTATTGGTCTTGCTTATGGTGGAGTCGGTGGTGGCATAGGGGGCGTCGGAAAATCCGACGCGGATCACGAGCGCCTTCAAGGTTCCGGTCCAGACCTTGGTGATCTTCGGGAGATCGGCCGACTTGGCCAGGGACGGGGCCGCCGATTCCGGCGTGCCGCAGACGAAATCCCTATCATCCGTTTGGGCCCAAGCGCCCCCCAGCCCTAGGGCGACGGCAAACGCGGCAAAGCGCATTTTCCCAGAATTAGTTATCATCACCAATGGAACCCTCCGGGAATTCTTGACCGCTGGTAGAGCATAGCGGTTCGTAACATATGAGTACAGAAAAATCGCGAACCAGGCACGGCGATTCCGACGGGGCCGGTTCATATGGGAGCTTCGCTTTCCCGGGCCAGGGCCGGATTCGGCGGGTATCTCTTTTTATGATGGGAGTCATGGTTCCGATTATACCCTTCGGGTCCGGGATGGGTAAAAGAAAAGCCCACCTCCTTTTGGGAATCCTGGGGGGTTTGGCTGTTTTGGCCTGCGGCGACAAGGCGGCCGCGCCCGGGGATTCCGGCGCCAAAATCCCCTATGATGCTTCCGTTACGGGCCTGCCCGAAGCCAAGGCCATGGGAACCGTGGAAGCGAAGGATGGCGATACGGTACGGCTGACCGTATCCTACGTGGCCAAATGGGTCTCCGGCCGGAAGGTCCGGATGCTGGCCTATAACGGATCGGTCCCGGGCCCGATCATCAAGGTCCCCCAAGGGGCTTCCATCGTGGTGTTGATCAAGAACGAGACCGACCTTCCCACCAGCCTGCATTCCCATGGGGTGCGCATGGATGCCGGCAACGACGGGGTCGTCGCCGAGGAAATCGGGGCTCCCGGCCCGGGACAAACCTACGCCTACCGCCTCCGCTTTCCCGATGCCGGCATCTATTGGTACCATCCTCACACCCGCTCCGATTACCAGACGCAGGCGGGCTTGTATGGCGCCTATCTGGTCGCGCCGGCGGATCCGGGCTTCTGGCCCCCGGTCAACCGGGAAATAGTCCTGTTGCTCAACGATCTGGAGATATCCGGTAACGTCATCAAGCCATTTTACCGGAACGAGACCGATCACGCCTTGATGGGCCGCTTCGGGAACGTGTACCTGGTGAATGGCGATACCGCATGCGCCATCCACGTAAAACGCAACGAAACCATCCGGTTCTACGTGGTGGATGCGTCTAACGCCAGGGTCTACAACCTACAATACTCGCGGGATATGGACATGAACATCGTGGGCGCCGACAATGGCCGCTTCGTGCTGCCCGATTCCCGCGAAACCTACCTTGTCGCCCCCTCGGAGCGGTTCATCTACCAGCTTTATTTCAACGATGCCCTGTCGGATTACGATACCCTCGATCTGTGGAACGCCAATCCCGCCGGCACCCGCGTGCTGGCGCGTTTCGTGTATGACGCCGATACGGCGCGCCCGGATTTCCGTTCCAGCGTCAACCTGGACAGTTGCCCGCAGGCCGCCGCGTCCATCGATCCCTTTCGGCGGTACTTCGACAAGTCGCCCGACGAGGAAATCCTGCTTACCGGATACATGGATATGCCCAAGCCACTGGCGAAGGCGGCCCACGACGCCGACCCCGGGAACAAAATGGGGGTGGAATGGAGCGATAGCGTGCACGGACCCGCCATGCTCGCCATGAACGAACTGTCCACGGACGCGAACGTGCATTGGGCCATCCGCGATCTGAGGACGGGCAAAGAGAACCACGAAATCCAATGGGCCTTCGCCACCGGGGAAAAAGTGATGATCCGGGTGCATAACGATACGACCACGGCCGGTCCCGATCCGTCCCGGATGTACCATGCCATGCCCCATCCGCTCCATTTCCATGGTCAACGTTTCCTGGTGGTGAGGGAAAACGGACGCACCACCTCGGAGAGCCTGGTATGGCGCGATACCTACCTGATCGGGCGCGGATATACGGTGGACCTGTTGTTGGACGCCTCCAATCCGGGGGACTGGATGTTCCATTGCCACATCGCGGAGCACCTGGAAGACGATATGATGGCGCATTTCCGGGTGGCGGACAGCGGGGCCGATGCGCCCCGTCCCTACGAATGGTCCCTCCGGCTCCCCTGGGCCGGCATCGATTCCCTTCGCCGGGATACCAGCCTGGCGATACCGATCCCGGCCGCCTTCGCGGGGGTGGTCCAGTCCGGGCCGACAACCGGAACCGCCATGCCGCCCTTGGCCGCCGCCCTGGACGGCAGGTTCTACCTGGCCAACGCGGACGATCCGAAAATGCGCGGCGAGGCCCGGTTCGATGCGGCGGGAGCCTTCTCCCTGCCTGCGGAGGCGGTCATGGGGGGAGCCGATATCGTCCGCCTGAAGGCCTGGGTCAAGGCAGGGACTTCCGGCCTGCGTCCCGTGCCCGACACCCTGCGCCTCTCCTTTGATCGCCGGGGAGCCGTCCCCTGGTCGCTCGATCTCGATTTGGCCGGGGACGCCGCCTTTAGCGGCCTCAGGATCGACACTTCGGCCGTAAGTTCCATGCAAGGCCGGGTGGCCGGCAAGGTGAACGGATACGATCCTGCGCTGATGCGGGATACGTTATATTTCCGCAACATGGTCTATCCCGAAATGTTCGCCAACCCGCCTCTCGGGCCCGACGGAGCCTTCGCCTTCGATGCGTACGATCTGGTCGGCGCCCTGGACGGCCGGCACGAGATCGAGGTCTTCCTGCGCCCCCTGGCCGGCTCGCGCCGCTTCGCGCCGGATACCCTGCGCCTGCACTTGAGCATTCCATGAGCGGCGGCGGCGGGGCGCCCATCGCCATCCTCGGGGCGATGGACGCGGAGATCTCGGAATTTCTGGCCCATTCCGAGACCATCCGCCGGGAGGAATGGAACGGAATCGCCTTCCACCGGATCCTTTTGGAAGGCCGTGAGGCGGTGCTGGCCAAGTGCGGGATCGGCAAGGTCTTCGCGGCCCTGGTCAGCCAGCATATGATCGACGCTTATTCCCCCTCCCGCATGCTTTTCACCGGCGTCGCCGGCGCGCTCAACCCGGCCTACGAAATCGGGGACGTGGTGGTGTCGCGCGATTGCATGCAGCACGACGTGGACGGCCGGGCGCTGGGGTTCGCGCGCGGGAACCTGCTTTACACTCCCCTGAAGGTTTTCGCCGCCGACGGGACCATGGCGCGCCTGGCCGCGGCGGCTCCGGCGGTGGGCCATCGCGTGCATACCGGCCGCATCCTGACCGGGGATCAATTCATGACCCGGGACGAGATCAACCATCACCTTTACCTGATGGAAGAGATGGAAGGGGACGCGGTGGAGATGGAAGGCGGCGCCATGGCCCAGGTTTGTTCCGTGAATCGCGTCCCGTTCGTGGTGGTGCGGACCATTTCCGATCGCGCGGACGGCGACGCCGTGCACGATTTCAACCGCTTCCTGCCGGTGGTGGCGCACAACTCTTTCGCCATCGTCCGCCATGTGCTGGCGGCGCTCCCGGATTAGCGGGCGTTTCCGCAGCAGGTCGGATGGGCGCTACGGCCCACAGGATAATCTTACCGTCCGGGAAACAACCTCGGACCCGACATCTGGGATCGCGACCCCTCGCCGGGGAGCGGCCCTGCGCCTTCGCGCAGGACTTCGGGCGCATCCCCCGCCAGGGAAATCACCGTGGTCGGATTGATGGGCTGAGGGCCCATGTCCACGATCAAATCTACCAGATGCCCGTGGGTTTCCTCGATCTCGGAGGGATCGATGAAACTGTCCTCTTCCCGGATCTTCGCGGCCGTGGTCAGGATCACCGCTTTCGGGGACATTTCGAACAGGGTATTCGTGAAAGGGCAGTCGGGCATGCGCACGCCCACCTCGGGACGGTTCACGTCCAATATCTTCCGCGATCGGACCGTGGCCGGCAGGACGAAGGTATAAGGCCCCGGCACCAGCGACTTCATGAAGCGGAAGGCCGCCGTGTCCACCTTGGCGAAATCTGAAAGCTCGCTGAAATCGCGCACCATCAGGGCCATCAGGTATTTCTTCATCCCGCGCTTCAGGTGGTACAGCTTATTCACCGCTTTCTTGGAAAGCGCGTCGCAGCCCATGGAATAGCCGGAATCGGTGGGGTAGATCACGACCTGCCCATCGGCGAAAGCGTCGATGACCTTGCGCATCAAGCGCGCTTGCGGGTTTACGGGATGCAGTTCCAGGCGCATAAGGGGAAAATAACTTTTACGCCCAGTATCCGGCGCCGTCGGGAAGGAAGGCGGCTTCGATATGCTCGATCGACGGGGCGCGCCCGTCCTGCATCAGGTCCACGCCCACCACGTCGAAGCGCATGTCGCGATGTTCCTGGCTTTCCATGGCGCAGTAGCGCTGCGCCAGCCGTTGCATGCGGCGGACCTTCCGTCCGTCCACGCGTTCCAGCGGACGGCCCGCGGACGAGCCCCGGTTGGACTTCACTTCCACGAAGACCAAGGTTCCGTCGGGGGCATCGACGATCAAATCGAGTTCGCCGCGCCGATGCCGGAAATTACGGGCCACCAGGCGATAGCCCTTGGCTTCCAGGTAGGCCAGGGCGAAGTCCTCGCCGCGCCGGCCCGCGGCGCAATGGTTCTCGGTAAGCGGATCCGGTGCCGCCGGCATGGGGCTATTCGTAGGGGAGACCGAGGAAACGGACTTCGCGAACGGCCATGGGCTTGGATGCGGCGCCCGATCCCGAGGAAAAGCGCAGCTTGCCTTTTTCGGCCAGCACGCCGGGAAAGGAAATGAATTGCGCCGCGTCGGTTTCGGAAAGGGAAAGGCGAACCGGCTTGCGGCCATCCACCTCCAGGGATACCGATTTGGGAACCGCGTATCCCGCGGAAGACGCATCGGGGACGAGGTAGCCGGCTTCGATGACGATGCCCGTCAGCAGCATGCGATGGCGGAAGGCGAATTCGATATCGGCCTCTTCCTTGCCCGCGGGGGACGTCCAGGCGGTGGATCGCTTCCCGTCGAAAATATCGTCCGGCGAGGACGGGCCCGAAGGCCCATCGGCGGCCGCAGGGCCGGTGGCCGAGATCGGAGCGATCCATCGCAGGCTGGCGCCCGCGGACGAGGATGGACGCAAAAGCAGGAAGGCCATGCCCGTCACGAGCAAGCCGAACAGCCCCAATATGCCCCACAGATAACCGCGCGAAACGGCCAAGGGCTCGGGACTATAGCGGCGATCACGGCCGCGGCGATCGGTGATGCGCAGATCGGAGGGAAGGCTGGTGGCCGGTTCCGCGCGCTCCGGCTGGCCCAAATCCACGTAGTCGAGATGGGCCGAGTCCAGGTCCTTCAGCAATTCGTCCGCGTTGCGGTAGCGCTCCGCCTTGGGCTTCTTAAGGCACTTGGCCACGATCAGTTCCAAGCGGGGAGGCACGTCCGGGGCTTTCTTCGAAAGCAGGGGCGGCGCCTCGTGGACTTGCTTATATGCCACCGCCAGGGGCGTATCCGCGAGGAAAGGGGGACGTCCGGTCACCATTTCGAAAAGGATGATCCCGAGGCCGTAGATATCGCTTTGGCCGTCCACCACCCCGCCTTCGCATTGCTCGGGGGCCATGTATTCGGGCGTGCCCATGGCCATGCCCGTCGTGGTGATGCTGGGCGAATCCACCACCTTGGCGATGCCGAAGTCCGAGATGTACACCTTATCGCCGGGCTCAACCATGATATTGCCCGACTTGATGTCCCGATGGACGATCTCGCTCTGGTGGGCGTACTTGAGCCCGCGGCAGATTTGCTTGGCGATGGAAATGATGCGTGCGTAATCGAGCCTTTTCTCCTGCTGGATCAGTTTGCCGAGGGTGGTGCCCTGGATGTACTGCATGGCGATGTACTTCTGCCCGTTTTCCTCGCCGTAGTCGTAGATGGTGACGATGTTCTGGTGCTGAAGCCTGCTGATGGCATAAGCCTCGGTAAGGAAACGCTCGGAAAATTCGGAGTTGCGGGCCAGCAATCCGGGCAGGATCTTAAGGGCCACCACACGCTCCAGGCCCGGTTGCACGGCCTTATACACGTCGCCCATGCCGCCTTTGCCCAGATGCTCGAGGATGGTGTAGCCCCCGAATTTCCTGGCCCCCAGGGCATCCGCTTCCGCGGGATTGAGTGCCGTCTTTTCCATGGACCGTCCTTTCCGGAGAGCTGACTGGACCCGCCCCCGAATCTACCGGAATTATAGGAAAATAGCACTCGTGAAATCCCGCAATTCCCGGCCCGCCGTAGCTCGGCGCATATCAAGGGTTTGACCGCCGGCCCATCTTCCGGCCCCGCTCCCGCGTTGCTACCTTGGTCTTCTATGCCGGCCCGTTACGGACGTTACGAAGTGCTTTATAGGCTGGGCCAAGGCGCCATGGCCCAGGTTTTTCTGGCCAAGGATCCCGTGCTCTCGCGCTTTGTCGCCGTGAAGGTGCTGCACGCCGGCCTGGCTTCCCGGCAGGACGTGCTCCATCGCTTTTTCAATGAAGCCCGCACGGTGGCGGTCATCCGCAATCCCCACGTGGTCGAGGTTTTCGATTTCGGGCAAGAAGGCAAGGACCTGTACCTGGTGATGGAATTCGTGGACGGCCTGAGCCTGCACGGCTTGATGCGCAGGGGTCCGTCGCCGAGATCCCCGGAGGCGGAGCCCGGCGCCTGGGCCGCGCCGGGCAGGGAAGACGCCCCCGCGTACGCCCCCCTCGATCCCGCCGTGGCCGCAGCCTTGATCTGCCAGGCCGCCGAAGGCTTGTCCATCGCCTCCCAGCAGGGGGTGGTCCATCGCGATCTCAAGCCCGAAAACCTGATGATCAACACCCAGGGTTACCTGAAGATTTCCGATTTCGGCATCGCCCATGTCCAGGACGACAGCCTTACCAAGACCGGGGCCGTTCTCGGATCGCCCTTGTACATGTCGCCCGAGCAGGCCCGCGGCCTCAAGCCCATCACTTCCCAATCGGACATGTTTTCCCTGGGCGCGGTTTTCTACGCCTGCCTGGCCGGCCATCCGCCCTTCCAAGGGCGCACGGTCACGGAATTGTTCCGGAGGATTTCCTCAGAGCCCCATCCGCCGTTGGGGAGTCTGCGTCCCGGCCTCGATCCGGGCCTGGGTAACCTCATCGATACCCTCTTGCGGAAGCCGCCGGCAGAGCGGGGCGGGGGCCCGCGCTGGTTGCAGCGCCAGCTCAAATCCTACCTATCCGGACTCGGCGTTACGGACCCGGCCGAATTGATCGCGGGCCATTTGCGCGAAGCGAACGCCCGGGGGTTGCAAACGACCTTGAGGCCGGATGCGCGCAACGAGACCTTGCCGATGACCGTGGCCGCCACCCAGGCCGCATCGGCCCTCCCACGCCCCGGCCAGGATGTATTCCCCCCGGTCATCGCGCGCGCCGCCGTACCCGCGCTTTCGACCCGACGGACCGCGCGGAACGCCTCCCCGGCCAGGGGCCCCGGATTACGGGCATTGGCCTTGGCTTTCGCCTGTTTGGGGATCGGGTTGTTTGCGGGTGTCCGGGGATTGCCGGGTTTTCCCCGTAAGGGCCGTGAAGCGCCCTCCGCGTCCGCCGGTCATGTACGGGTTACCGTAGCCGGGGGGTCGTCCGGGACCGGGTTCGCCTCGGGCCGGGAACCCGCGGACTTTTCCCTTTCCGGCCCATCGGGCGCATCCGGCCGGCCGGACCCTGTCGCGAATGCTGCTTCGCCTGTCGTGGCCGATGCGTCCCCGGCCGACCCGATTGCGGTCGGCGGAACCGATTCCCCTGGCGGAGATGGCCCTTTCGGGAACGATGGCGTTGCGCCTGGAATCCGGGAGGCCAAGGGCCAGGGAACCGCGGCCCCGGGGCAGGCGGAAAGCAGAGAAAACGAGGCAACGCTGATCCTGAAAAGCTCCCCGCCTTTCGCGGAAGCCTACGTGGACGGACGTTTCCTGGGCACCACGCCGATCCGTCTCGATCATCTGGCGCCCGGGCGCCATCGCATGGGATTACGGTCGCCACGGCTGCCCAGGCTGGATACGACCTTGATCTTCAGCGCCGGGATGCACGCCTTGAAAGTGCGCCTGGATGCGGGACCGGGCCTGCGCATGGCCGCCATCCCGGTCGAAGGGGATTAGGTCTTCTCAAGCTAAGTTAAAGCCGAGAGACCCTCGGAAAGGCGATCCAAGGCACGGACCAGCAAATCCGGATCGCAAGCGAAGGAGATCCGCAAATAGCCTTCCAGGCCGAAGGCGCTGCCGGGTACGGTCGCGAGCAGGCGGGTTTCCAGGAGATACTCGCAAAGCTCCAGGGAGGTGCGGACCAGACCTTCCCCATGGGATTTTCCCAGGTATGCGGACACGTCGAAGAAGACGTAGAATGCCCCTTCGGGCGGGAATACCTTGAGGCCGGGGATGCGGGCCAGGCGTTCCAAGGCCAGGCGGCGGCAGGCGTCCAGGTGGTCCCGCAGCATGGCCGGGAAGGCGACGTCCTCCGTCAAGGCCGCGACCGCCGCGAATTGGGAAACGTTGGCGGGATGATGGGTGCCATGGCTTTGGATCGCCGCTATGGCGGAGGCCAGGGCGGGCGGCGCGCCGGTATATCCGATGCGCCAGCCGGTCATGGCATAGGCTTTCGACATGCCGTTTACGGTCAGGGTGCGGGCGAATATTTCCGCGCCCAGGGATGCGATGCTCACATGCCGTACGCCGGCATAGACGATGTGCTCGTAGATCTCGTCCGACAGGCAATAGAGATCGTGGCGGACCAGGACCTCGGCGATGGCGACCAGTTCCGCTTCCGGATATACGGCGCCGGTGGGATTACCGGGGGAATTGAGGATCAAAAGCTTGCTGCGCCGGGTAATGGCCGCCTCGATGCGGGCCGCCGAAGCCCGGAAACCCGTCTCCAGGGAGGTCGGGATCGGCACCGGGACCCCGCCCAGGAAACGCACCAGTTCGGGATAGGTGACCCAGCAGGGGGTAGGGATGAGAACCTCATCGCCTTCCTCGACCAGGGCCAAAAGGGCGTTGAAGACCGCGTGCTTCGCGCCGCTGGAGACGACGATGTCGGCCGGGGGATACGCGAGGTTATTCTCGCGTGCGAATTTCGCCGACACGGCCGCCTTCAATTCCGGCAGGCCGGTGACGGCGGTATACTTCGTCCGGCCCATCCGGATGGATTCGATGGCCGCGAGCTTGGCCGACTCGGGGGTGTCCAGATCCGGCTCTCCCGCGCCCAGGCTGAGCACGTCCCTGCCTTCCGCCTTGAGGCGCTTGTACTTGGCGTCGATGGCGACCGTTTGAGACGTGGAGATCCGGCCCGTCCGGGAAGCGAGGGGTTTCACGCGTCCTTCACGCGTCGGTAACGCAGCCTTCCGAGGCCGTGCTCACCGTCTTGATGTATTTGTACAGGGTGCCCTGGTCGACCTTGTACGCGGGAGGGGTCCACCCGCGGAAGCGTTCGGCGATTTCCTCTTCGGAAAGGTCCGCATCCAAGGTGTTCTTCTCTGCGTCGATGGTGATGACGTCGCCGTTGCGGATAACCGCCAGAAGTCCGCCGGTCTGGGCTTCGGGGGTGATATGCCCGACCACGAAACCGTGGGTGCCGCCCGAGAAACGTCCATCCGTGATCAATGCCACGCTTTTCCCGAGTCCGGCGCCCATGATGGCGGAGGTCACGGTAAGCATCTCGCTCATGCCCGGCCCGCCCTTGGGGCCTTCGTAACGGATGACCACCACGTCGCCGGCCTTGATTTCCTTGCGCTCCAGGGCGTGCAAGGTCTCTTCCTCGGAATCGTAGACCTTGGCCGGGCCGGTGAAGGAAAGGCCTTCCTTGCCGGTGATCTTGGCCACCGCGCCCTCTTTGGACAGGTTGCCGTACAGGATGCGGATATGGCCGGTCTTCTTGAGAGGCTGGCTCACGGGGAAAATGACCTTCTGCCCTTCCTTCAGGCCCGGGAGATCGGCCACGTTTTCGGCCAGGGTCTTTCCGGTGACGGTCATGCAGGAACCGTCCAACAAGCCTTCCTTGATGAGGAGCTTCTGCACGGCGGGCACGCCGCCCGCGGCGTGCAAGTCTTCCATGACGAACTTGCCGCTGGGTTTCAGGTCGGCCAGGTAAGGGCGCTTATCGCTGACGCGCTGGAAGTCGTCGATGGTCAGGGGCACGCGGGCGGCCTTGGCCATGGCGATCAGGTGCAGGACGGCGTTGGTCGATCCGCCCAGGGCGATGACCATGGTCATGGCGTTCTCGAAGGCTTTGCGGGTCATGATGTCCCGCGGCTTGAGATCCATCTCGAGAATACGATGGATGGCCTTTCCGACATTGATGCATTCGCGGAATTTCTCATCGCTTACCGCGGGGGAGGAGGAATCGTACGGGAGGGCCATGCCCAGGGTCTCGATGGCCGAGGCCATGGTATTGGCGGTGTACATCCCGCCGCAGGCTCCCTGGCCGGGGCAGGCGCGCTTGATGACCTCGTTCATGCCCTGCTCGTCCATCTTGCCGTTTACGTAGGCCCCGTAGGCCTCGAAGGCGGAGACCACGTCCAGCTTCTGGCCGTCGTGGTATCCAGGGAGGATGGTGCCGCCGTAGACCATGATGGAGGGCCGGTTGAAACGGGCCATGGCCATGACCGCGCCGGGCATGTTCTTGTCGCACCCGACGATGGAGATGTTCGCGTCATACCACATGGCGCAGGTGACGGTTTCGATGGAGTCGGCGATGAGATCGCGCGATTGCAGGGAGTAGTTCATCCCCTCGGTGCCCATGGAAATCCCGTCGCTGACCCCGATGGCGTAGAAGCGCAGCCCCACCAAGCCGGCTTCGTCCACGGATTTCTTGATATGGGTGGCCAGATCGTTGAGATGCATGTTGCAGGGGTTTCCGTCATAGCCCGTGCTGGCTATGCCCACCTGGGCCTTCTGCATGTCCTCGTCGGTCAACCCGATGGCGTGCAGCATGGCCTTGGAGCCGGGTTGGGAAATGGTCTGGGTCAGCCGGGAAGAATACTTATTGAGTTTCATGTTATCCTGCATGGTCGATATGGCGCATAATAGTAGCAATCCCTCGGGGATTCTTCTGCCGCCACGGGGCCTTCGCCGCTATCGCTTCGAAATCTGGAGCCTTAGGCCCGATCGCGCCAGGATCGGTTCCCACTCCTCCTGGATCTTGGCGTACTCTTCGGGCGTGGCCACGAACGGATCGATGCGCCAATTCTGCTTGATCCCGATCGACTCGGGAGTGGTCTGGTTTATGGACAGCAGCCAATGGAGATAGTGTTCCGAAAGCTCCCGATCGATATTGAGGGACTTCCATCCGTACCCGGAGGGGATTTCGTAAATCCACTGGGAATTGATCTGGATTTCGTGCGGGAAATAGACCGGGGCCTTGCGCGAACTCGCCCGGGGGAAGCGCAGGAAACTCAGCTCCAGCTTGGGGAAATGCTGGAATTCCAGGGTGCCGTTGTGGAACGGGAACTTGGCCCGGTAATGGAAAACCAGGATGAGGGGCAGGTCGGGATCGTCCTCGTTGAGCACCCGAAAGCGTTCGTCCGCGAAGGCGGGATAGCTCTGGGCCAGCCAGGAGAGCAGGTTCTCGTATTTCGTGTTCGGGTTCCATTCGCGCATGTGGGAACGGAACTCCGAGGCGACCTTCCCGGTCAGCACCATGCTGTCCGAGCCGAACGCGGATTGGCTGGGCTCCACCTTGAGGCTATGGAAGACCTGTACGCGATGTTCCCCGGCGCTATCCAGCTCGGGAATGGTCGTCATACGGGAGTTCTCGTCGTCGATGACGAGAACGTTCTTCCCTTCCAGGGCCAAGGGCGAGCGCCGGAAAGCGTAGGCTTTTTCCGTGGGATCGAGGAAATACTGCGGCATCCCCTTCTGGGCCGGCACGTGGACGATCATATGGTTGAACTGGTGGAGGCTGGGTTGATCCAGGTCCCCGGCGTGGTTGAGGCTCACCAGGCACAAGTGCGCATCGATGCCGCGCGCCTTGAGCATCTCCATGAGCAGCAAGGCGTGGCCTTTGCAATCCGAATATCCGTTCGTCAATACGTTTTCGCAGCGTTCGGGCACCAATGCCTGCAAACTGAATTCGTAATTGTTATAACGCACGGAATCGCGCACGAAGCGGAACATGGCCTGCACCGCGTTCAGCCCGCGGTTCCGCTCCGCCATCTCCACGGCGCGCTCGCGGACGCGCAAAGGCACGGAATCCAGGCTGATGCCTTCCTTCTCCAGGAGGCGTTGGTAATTGCGGCCTACCTCGCGCCAGGTCGCGAAGGGCGTGGCCGAGAATCCCGTCCCGATCTCGTCGTTGCTGGGCCTGTAATTCTCCTCGAAGGCCGGCGTCGGATCGTCCATCCTGACCACGAGGCGGTCGGGGAGGCTGTCCACGTGGGATTCCCCGAAGGTGCTCAGCAGCAAATGCCGGGGAGGATGCAGGATTTCGTATTCGCATTTCAGGATGGGGAAGGGGTAGGCGTTGTCATAGCGGAGGTAGGGGAATTCGTTCGCGGGTAGCTGGGCCTCCTCGGTGGTGATGGACTCCAGCCATTGCGCGCCGGCCTTGGCCTTGATGGGCAAGTGCACCAGCAGGTTCTCCGGATGCAAGGTGGTGTTATGGCTCTTGGTGACGTAGAAGTCCCGGCTCTTCTCTTCTTCCACCGGCTTGAGGTTGGCGTCGTAGAGGCGGAAGGCGTTGACGTAGAACCGCGAATAGCCCGGGTTCAGCTCATAGGTCAGTTCCGAAAGCCGGATGAGCTTGCGCGGATCGCGAATGCGGTAAATCTGGTGCCGCGTTTTCTTCCAGCGGCCATCCGCAGTGCGGGATTTCGGGGCCCACGCGTAAACGACTTCCTGCAACGCGAGGGTTAGGGGGTACTGCTCGGACAGTTGCTGGTTCTCCGGCTTTTGCAGCAGCGCCCGCGCCGCGGCTAAGGTCGCCTTGGTCCTGAGCGGAGCGATGGGCGTTCGCAGGATCAGGTTGCTGCGATTGCCCATCAAGGCCGCCACCTGGGTCGCCAACTGCTGCGCTTCCCGGTTGGATGGATCCAGCTCCAGCGCGGTCTTGGCCGATTGCCCGGCCTGCCGGTAGAGTTTGAGGCTGAATTCGCAAGTCCCTTTCAGCAGATGATTGTTGGAGGTGCGCGGAAAGCCGGTCCCCAGATCGCGCACGTAATCCAATGCCCCTTCGTAATCCTTTAGCCCCGTCAGGGCGCGCAGGTAGTATTCCACCGACTTATCGGTAGCCGCGCTGTCTGCGTGCGCCTGGATCAGCACCTGGCGCGCGTTCTCGTATTCCTCCAGCCCCAGGTAGGTCTGGGCCAGGTAGACCGACAAGCGGAAGCTGGGCTTCTCGGAGTACATCTTGAGCAATACGCTTTTGGAATGCACCCGCTCGCCCAGCCCCCATAAGGCATCCGAAAGGTTGATGAGCCACTCCACGTTGCCGGGATCCAGCTCCAGGGCTTTTACCGCCCATTCCTTCGCCTCCTGGAAACGGCCGAGATCCTCGTAATAGGCCCCCATGGCGCCGGCCAGGTCCCCGGAAGAGTTCAGCAAACGCGGATGCCGCGTGAGGAAGGCGATCCCCTCCAGGTTTTCCCGCTTGGCCTGGAACATCGCCGCGCAGTTCACCAGAAAGGCGGCGTTGCCGGTATCCAGATCCAGCGCGGCCTGGAAATGCTTCATTCCCAGGTTCCAGTTGGAATCCTCCACCGCCCTGAGCCCGAGGGTATTCTCGATGGCGCCGCGAAAGGTCCGCGAACAGGAATCGGGGACGGGTCCCGGCGCCGGGCCGCGGTGCGAGGCATCGGTTTCCAGCCGCAAATCGGGCAGTTGTCCCAGCCGGTCCGCCGTAAGCGGCGTCTTCGATTCCACGTTTACGAAGATCAGGGTCGTATCGGACCGCAACAGCATGCCCCAATGCAACAAGGTGTCCGAGGGAGGGCGGAAGAGGCGGTAACGCGCTTGCGGATCGCCTTTCTCCGCGGAATCGGCGTCGGCCTTGAAAAGGTATGCGAGGGCGGCGCGCAAATCCGCATCTTTGGCGCGCCCCTTCGGCCATGCGGTTTCGAAAAAGGAAACCCGCAGCTTGCGATCTTCGCCGTGCACCAGGGTGCGCGCGGGGATTCCGGTGCCGGTACGCTCGCCGGGCACTTCGACCCAGGCCGGGGGGGATGCGGAAAAGACCCAGCCGCCGGCGCTCCGATATTCCTGGAAGAACCGGTCTTTCGGGGGTTTGGCCGCGATCGAGGCCGGGACGTGGAATACGCCCGGGTCGGTTGCATGCGACGATCCCCGCGCGTTTTCCCCTGCTGGGGGCGGCCCACCGCATCCGAAACCGGCCAAGGCGAAGGCAATGGCTGATCCAGCGAGGGCGACCGGAATGCGGGAGGGATGGGTCATATCCGACGTGGGCTGGGTGTGTGCTTTCGGGGAAAGCGGTTTCGTTGCGATGATTATAGCATTCCGGTAATTTACGAATCGCGTTCCGGCGCGGAAGCCCGGCCGCGAATTATATTTGCGGTCGTGGCAGGCGGCATCGGCGACTTCAGCATCGCGACGGTCAAGGATCAGGCGGGCGGCCGGGTCAGCGCGGAGACGGGTACCCGCCCGGCGCGCATTCCGGGCCGGGGCAACTCCCATTACGTCATCTTGCTGAAACGCGGTTGGGAACAGGATGGCCCGCTGAAGTTCCACAACGGGTACCTGGACGAATTGCGGAATCGTTTCCGCATTTCGGCCAAGGTGCCCCTGCCGGAAATGCCGCAATTCTTTCCGGCGGGCGCCGAAGGCGAAATGACCTTCCAGGGCAAGGACGTATTGCATCTCGAAGCGGCGCTTCGCGGGCAGGGCCTGTTCGCCCATCTGGAAAGCCTCCGGGATCTGGTTCAGCGGGTCGCTGATCGAAAGCTGGCTTTTCCGGAATTCCTCGAGGGCCTGAACCGATTGTCCTTGCCGCCGGAATGGCGGAACGAAATCGTGAACGGGTTATTCTCCCATGCGCAGCAGGCGCCCGCCGCGCCCGCGCCGAAGCCCCCCGGCCTCTCCGGCGATCTCGACAAGCTGATGAACATGCTGGAGCACGAGAATACCGGCGGATCCAAGCTCAGCCCCAGCCTGAGCGCCTTCCTCGACGAGGTCGGCCGCGACAGCACCGGATTCATCCTGCGGGACGGCGCCGCCCGCCAACTCCATGGCGACCTGGTAGCCACCTTGGCGGCCTTGCGCGGCCGGTTGCTTTCCCATGGCGCCCTCGCCGATGTCCTCGGGTTCATGGCTTCGCTGCAGCGCCTGGCGCGCCTGGCCAAAGGGCGCGAGAGGCAGATGGTGCATCTCTGGTCGTCCGTGCCGGCCGACCCGGAGTCCCTGCTCGTCGGGGAGCAGGCGAACGAGGACGGGGACCATGCGGTGGCCTTAGTCGCGCTTGACGTTTGCGATCGCGATTCCGCTTGGCTTCGCGAAACATCCGCCTTGGCCCAACGTCTCGGTTGCCCTCTCCTCTTGCAAGCGCCCGCCGACGCCATTCCGGGCGGCGAAGCCATGCTGGCCTTCTCTGAAGCCGCGCCCAGGGAACGCACCTATTTCTTCTCGGGGGGAGTGGCTTCCCGCGTGGAGGGGGAGAATTGCGTTTTCCGTCCAGCCGTTCTCGCTTTTCTGGAAGGACTGGTCGGGTCGAGGGAAAACGTGGATTATTATATCCATCGCGCCTTGACCCTGGATGACCAGGATGTGATCACCGAGAAGGGCCAGGCGCGCGCCACCGATCGATTGCTGGACAACGTCCAATGGGAAGCCGCTTCCCGGCTGGGCGTCAATCGGGTGAACGGGGCGCGTAACAAGACTTCGGCTGCTTTCCCTTTGCTCAGGTCCTGGGCGGATATCTGATCTGGTTCCATGGCTGATTACTTCCTGCAAATCATCTCCGGCGTACAAGTCGGGCGCAAGATCCGCATCGCCAACGGCGTGACCTTGGGACGCAATCCCGAGAACTCCATCTGTTTTTCCGGCCCGGACGGAACCCTCGTTTCCGGCAAGCATGCGGTGATCGAAAAGAGGGGCGAAATCCTGCTTCTGCGCGATCTGGGCAGCACCAACGGGACCTACGTCAACGGGAAACAGATCGCCGAGCATCCTCTCAACGTCGACGAGGTGGTCAGCCTGGGCGTATCGGGCCCCAAGCTCCGCCTGGTCGATCGGACCGGAGCCACCGATTCCACCACCATGCGCCCGGTGACCCAGCCCTTGGGAGTGAGCGCGGCCGAGCCGCGTCAGTTGCGGACCGAATACGAGGGCAAGCGGGTACCGGGAAAGGCCGCCGTCCCGCCGGGTTTCCTCGCGCCCAAGAATGGCGGAGGCGGTTTCGGGGGCGGCGGGGACGTGGGGGATTACACCATGGGCCTGGCCCATCGGTTGAAGGACGACGAAGCCGGCAAAGAGGAACTCCAGGATCTGATCAAGGACCAGGGACGCGCGGAACGCATCGCTAAAAGCGGGGTCCTGAGCAAGCGCGACGCGCTGATGATCCGCAGCGCCGCGCAGATGCATTCGCGCCAGAAGAAGCGGGCATTGCTGATCCTCGGCTCGGTCTCCCTCGTCGCATTCATCGTCGTCAGCGGCCTGCTTTACCAGAACATGGGCTACCGCGGCAAGCTCAAGCAGCAGGAAATCCTCCTGGGCGAGGCCAAGAATCTCGAAAGCCAAATAGCCCAGCAGCAGAATGCCGGCCCCGCCCAGGACGATCACGAAAAAGCCATGCTGGTCGCCAAGCTGCGCGCCGCGGAGCGCCAATTGATGAGCGTGCGTTCCAACCTGAAATCCTCCGATCTCATCAACACCTACAAGAATCCGCTGGGCAGGGAAATCCACGTCATCCTCGAGGGATTCGGCAAGCGCGATTACATCGTCCCGGACATTTTCATCAAGCAGGTCGAGAAGCATATCAACACCTTCACGAACAACCCCTCCGTCCGGGCCATCATCGAGCGCTCCTTGAACAACAGCCACAAGTACAAGGGCATCATCGAGGATGAATTGACGCGGCAAGGCATGCCGTTGGCCTTCTTCTACCTGGCGATGCACGAGAGCACCTTGGACACCGATATCGTGAGCCGCACCGGCGCGCGCGGTCTCTGGCAGTTCATGCCCGCTACCGGGCGCGAGTACGGCCTGCGCGTTCCCGAGAATTGGGAGAGTTCGCCCGCGTACCTGGATCAACGTACCGATCCCCGCCTTTCCACCCAGGCCGGCGTGAAATACGTGAAGACCCTGTACGCCGAGTTCGGAGACGTGGCCCTGGCCATGGCGGCCTACAATGCGGGCGAAGGCCGCATCCGCAAGGCCCTGCGCAGCATCGACGATCCCATCAACAACCGGGATTTCTGGTATATCTACCGCTTGGGCGCCCTCGCGGACGAGACCAACGAATACGTCCCGAAGATCATCGCGACCATGATCATCGATAAGAACCGGGGCCGGTACGGTTTCCGGCCATAGCGCCCGCCGCGGTTTTCCGCCGTAGCTACCGCCGCGGTTTCCCCCCGTAAATACGCCGTTTTCCTGCGTAATCTTGCCGCCGCGCGGGCGCTCGATTATATTTCCGCCCATCATCAGCAGCATGCTTTCCAGGAGGTAATTCGATGGCAGTCAAGATTGGAATCAACGGGTTTGGCCGCATCGGCCGTTTGGCTTTCCGGGCCGCCATCGCCCGCGACAACGTCGAGATCGTCGGCATCAACGATCTCATCGACGTCGACTACATGGCCTACATGCTCAAGTACGACTCCACCCACGGGGCGTTCAAGGGCACCGCCGAGGCCAAGGACGGCAAGCTGGTCGTGAACGGCAAGGCCATCCGCGTGACCGCCGAGAAGAATCCCGCCGACCTGAAGTGGAAGGACGTGGGAGCCGACTTCGTGATCGAATCCACCGGCCTGTTCACCACCCTCGAGAAGGCCCAGGGCCATATCACCGCCGGCGCCAAGAAGGTCGTGATCTCCGCGCCCTCCGCCGACGCCCCCATGTTCGTCATGGGCGTGAACCACGAGAAGTATAACTCCGCGCAGAACATCGTTTCCAACGCTTCCTGTACCACCAATTGCCTGGCCCCCCTGGCCAAGGTCATCAACGACAACTTCGGCATCCTCGAAGGGCTGATGACCACGGTACACGCGACCACCGCCACCCAGAAGACGGTGGACGGCCCTTCGGCGAAGGACTGGCGCGGCGGCCGCGGCGCGGCCCAGAACATCATCCCGTCCTCCACCGGCGCGGCCAAGGCCGTCGGCAAGGTGATTCCCGAACTGAACGGCAAGCTGACCGGCATGGCCTTCCGCGTGCCGACCCCGGACGTGTCCGTGGTCGATCTCACGGTCCGCCTGGCCAAGCCCGCCAAGTACGAGGAGATCAAGGCCGTCATGAAGAAGGCTTCGGAAACGACCTTCAAGGGCATCATCGGCTATACCGAAGAGCAGGTCGTGTCGAACGATTTCCTGGGCGACCCCCGCACCTCCATCTTCGATGCCGATGCCGGCATCGCCCTCAGCGACACCTTCGTGAAGCTGGTGGCCTGGTACGACAACGAGTGGGGCTATTCCAACAAGCTGGTCGACCTTATCTTGCACATGGCCAAAGTGGGCGTCTAAGCTTACGCTTTCGCGTGGGCGGGCCCGGGCCATTCCTAACCGAATAGCTTGGCATTCCAACCGCCCGCGCGAATCCGGCCAACCTCCGCAGCGGTCCGTCCGCTCCGGTTGGCCTACCGCCGCGGCCCAGGAATGGACCGCGGCGGTTTTACTTTAACCGGCTTACGGACACGAATCACCAACCACGGATCGAAAAATGGCAAAGCTCTTCATCGAGGATCTGCATGTAGACGGCAAGCGAGTCCTGATGCGGGTCGACTTCAACGTCCCCATCAAGGACGGCAAGGTCGAGGACGAGAAGCGCATCGCGGCGGCCCTGCCCTCCATCAAGTACCTGCTGGACAAAGGCGCCGGCGTGGTGCTCATGAGCCATCTGGGCCGTCCCGACGGCAAGCCCGTGTCCGAATTCAGCCTCAAGCCCGTGGCCCAGAAGCTTCAGGATTTGCTCGGCAAGCCGGTGCAATTCGTCGACGATTGCGTGGGTCCCAAGGCCGAAGCCGCTTGCGCCGCCTTGAAGCCCGGCGGCGTAATCCTGCTCGAGAACGTGCGCTTCCATATCGAGGAAGAGGGCAAGATCAAGCTCGAGGACGGCACCAAGCTCGTAGCCGACAAGGAGAAGGTGGCGGCTTTCCGCGCCGCCTTGTCCAAGCTCGGGGATGTCTACGTGAACGACGCATTCGGCTCCGCCCACCGCGATCACAGCTCGGTATCGGGCATCAAGCTGCCTCAGCGCGCCTGCGGATACTTGATGAAGAAAGAATTGGACTTCCTGGGGGGGGCCATCGAGAATCCCAAGCGCCCGTTCGTGGCCATCATCGGGGGAGCCAAGGTCAGCGGCAAGATCGACGTGATCCAGCAGATGCTGCCCAAGGTGGACAAGCTCATCATCGGCGGCGGCATGGCCTATACCTTCGCCCGGGCCAAAGGCCTGGAAACGGGAAAGAGCCTGGTCGAGCCCGACCGCGTCGGCTTGGCCAAGGAACTGTTGGAGAAATTCGGCGACAAGCTGATGCTCCCGACCGACTGTTTCATCACCGATAAATTCGATTTCAAGGCCCGTACCATCGGCCAGGGCCGTACCTGCCGCATCACGGAAATCCCCGCGGACTGGGAAGCCATCGATATCGGGCCCGAAACCTCGGCCGCTTACGCCAAGGTCATCGCAGCCGCCAAGACCGTGCTCTGGAACGGGCCCATGGGCGTTTTCGAGGTCGAAGCCTCCGCCAAGGGCACCTTCGCCGTGGCCCAAGCCCTGGTGGAAGCCACCAAGAACGGCGGCACTACCGTGGTGGGCGGGGGAGACTCGGCCAGCGCCATCAAGAAGGCCGGCCTCAGCAAGCAGGTTTCCCACGTTTCCACGGGCGGCGGCGCCTCGCTGGAATTCCTGGAAGGCAAGCCGCTTCCCGGCGTCGTGGCATTGACGGACAAATAGGTTTCACCGAGGTATCCCATGCGCAAGAAAATCATCGTCGGCAACTGGAAAATGAACAAGACCGTGGAAGACTCCGCCAAGCTCGCCGCCGAGCTGGTGGCCGCCGTCAAAGGCCAGGCCTTCTCCGAAAAGGCGGAGATAGGCATCGCTCCCACCTTCCTGGCCCTCGATCGCGTCGCCGGCATCATCAAAGGTTCGCCTATCAAGCTAGCGGCCCAGGACGTCCATTTCGAGAACCAAGGCGCTTTCACCAGCAAGGTTTCCGTGGACATGCTTAAGGCCCTTGGGGTAACCTACGTGATACTGGGCCATTCCGAGCCGCGCACGCTGTTCGGCGAGACCGACGCCGCGGTGAACAAGAAGACGCTCAAGGTCCTGTCCGAGGGCCTCACGCCCATCGTATGCGTGGGCGAAACCCTGTCCGAGCGCGAATCCAACGTGACCGAGAAGGTGGTGGGCTCCCAGGTGCGGGCCGCCTACCAGGGAGTGTCCGCGTCCGACGCGGCGAAAACCGTCATCGCTTACGAGCCGGTCTGGGCCATCGGCACGGGACGCAACGCCACCGACGAGCAGGCGCAGGCGGTCCACAAATTCATCCGCGGCCTCTTGTCCGAAATGTATGGTTCCGCCACCTCCGAAGCGGTCCGCATCCAGTATGGCGGCAGCATGAAGCCTGAGAACGCCGCCGGCCTTTTGAAACAGCCAGACGTGGACGGCGGCCTGATCGGCGGCGCCGCCTTGAAGGCCGAAGCCTTTTTAGGTATTATAAGGGCCGCTTAAAACCGGTTGGAAATATGAATCATTGGGCCTTCGTAGCGTTGATTGTTCTGCACGTGTTCGTGTGCCTCTTGCTGGTCCTGCTCGTCCTGGTGCAGAACGACAAGGGCGGGGGATTGGCGGGCGCCTTCGGCGGCATGGGCGGCAGCGCCGCTTTCAGCGGCAGCTCGGCTTCGACCTTCCTGACCACCTTGACCCGTTACGTGGCTTTGGCCAGCTTCATCATCCTGCTCGGTCTGAATTACATGTCCACGCGCGGGATTGAATCGAAGGGTCGGGAGTCGGAGCTGAAGGGATCGCACCGCGGCCTGTCGAGCATCCTGCCTTCGGCCGGCGCAGGCCCGTCGGGCGGAAAAGGGGCGCCCGTGAATGCCATTCCCGGCTTGGAAACGACGCCGGAAAAGGCACCCTCTCCGGCAGGTGGCGCGGCTCCGGCCAAAGGCCAATAGGATTCCGCCGCCATGGCTACGGGAGGATGCCTCAATCCGCCCGTGGACCAGGCGGCTCAGTGCGGGATTCGCGGTTGTGGTGAAATTGGTAGACACGCCAGCTTGAGGTGCTGGTGGGGGCAACCCCTTCGCGGTTCAAGTCCGCGCAACCGCAGTTTTCCTCTCCCTCCCCTGAGCGTGCCGGACCTCGCCGGCGCCCCTTCCTGAGGGACCCATGTTTTTCCGCTTACTCTACCTCGTCCCCAAGAACTGGCTCAGCAACTTCGTGGGCATTCTCGTCCGTACCCGCTATCCTTTAGGCCTCCATGCGGTGATCCGGGACTGGTTCATCCGCTCCTACCGGATCGAGACGGCCGAAGCCGAGTACCCCGTCGATCGCTATCCCACCATGGGTGACTTCTTCATCCGCCGCCTGAAGCCCGGGGCGAGGCCCGTCGCGGCCGATGCCATCGTCTCGCCGGTGGATGGAACCCTCACCCAGGGCGGACGTTTCGACCCGGCGCGGCCGATGCTGAAGCAGATCAAAGGCATCGATTACGCCTTGGCCGAGTTGATCGGTCCCGGTTGGGACCTGGCCGAATACGGCTCCGGCGGCTTCCTGACCATCTATCTCGCGCCCTATAATTACCATCGCATCCACGCCCCCATCGCCGGCCAGGTCGCCCGATGCGTGCACATCCCGGGCGCCCTATGGCCGGTCAACAGCTGGAGCGTTTCGCATATCCCGGGCCTTTTCGTGGCCAACGAACGCATCATCGTCGAACTCGCGGGGGAAACGGGCAAGGCCCTCGTGGTCATGGTGGGCGCCACCAACGTAGGCCGCATAACCCTCGATTTCCATGCCGGCATGATCGGCAACTCCGGCCTCCGAACCGCTTCGGAATGGGCCCCCCCATCGCCTGTGAAGCTTGAAAAGGGCCAGGGCCTGGGGTGTTTCGAGCTCGGCTCCACCGTCATCCTCATCCTCTCCCGGGCGCTCATGGGCAAGACGGGGGCCCGTTGGCTCGACCCCGCCAGCCGAGGCGGCGCAGGCGAGACGGTCCGCATGGGCCAGGGGCTGGGGACTTGACTTGGCCAACTGGGTCGAGCGCAACCAATCCCATTTAGGCAATCTCCGCGCCTACGTCGAAGGCTTCCGCGGCCGCTTGCCGTCCCCTTTGGCCTGGTTCGAAGGCGGGGACCGGGCGGAAATTCCCTTCGGTCCCGGAACGGACCGGGGCGCGGCCCTGTTGCTTTGCTTCAGCGCCTTATACCAGGGGATTTCCGAAGCCAGGTTGATGTCCCTCCTGGCGCGCCTATGGCGGGAATACGGAACCGATTTCCTGAAACTCAATAAGCTTCCCTACGGGGATTTGCAGGCGCGCATCGAAAACCATGAAGGCCTGGGAAACTGGGCCATCCGCAAACAGGCGCCTGGCATCCTCCGCAGCGTATGCGATTTCTTCTACCGGCATGGCAGTCCCCTGGCATGGGCCCGATCCGTAGGCGACGGCGAAGCATGCGTGGAGATCCTCTGCGAGGAAATCTTCATGATGGGGAAGACCTCACTTTTCAAATCCAAGCCGCGCTATTTCCTCTGGCTGCTTACCCAGCTTCCCGGCTCGAACGCCGAATCCTTTTGGACGGAACGAACCCTGCTTCCCATCACTTCCGGCCATCTGCGGTTCTTGCGCGAGTTCGGCCCGTTGAAGGAACGCGGATCCGTCCCTTGGCGAGGCCCTGGGGAAAAGCTCGTCTACCTGAATCGTTTTTTCCGGTTGCTGGCGCCGCAATCCCCCTGGGCCGTCTACGCCCCGCTGGATGCATACCTGAAGCCGCTGGATCCGAAAATGGTTCCGCCCCAATGGGAATGCCGTGTCGCGTTGGGAGGCTGTATGCAATGCCCGCTGGCGCCGCTTTGCCCGTCCCGGGAAGGATTTTGATGAGACAGGCCATTGCCGAACCCGGGAGGCGGTTTTTCGCGGTAGCAAGGTCGGCGATGCGATTGGCGGCGGTTTTGGCGCTCCTGATGGTCGTCGGCTGCAGATGGCCGTATCGAAGCGATCCCCCGAAACCCTTATCCCGAAAGCTGACCTGGTGCGGTCGGCAAGCCGCCTTGATCCGGGACTCCATTCCCTCCGATACGTCGGACCCCGCCGCTTGCATCCGCGTGCAACGCCTGGAATTCCCCGGATCCGCGGCCCCGTTCAGCATGGAATTGCGCCGATACCGTTCCCCGGTCCACGCTTTCATCGTCTGGGAAGAATTCGCCGGCCAGACCCGGCCCCAGGAAGGCTGCGTCCGGGTAGGATTGCGGTGGGCGTTTATCCACGGTCCGTATATCGGATTGACCGATTCCTCCGCCGGCGACTTATATCCGGAAGAATTCCGGGAACGACTGGCCGCCGCGGAAGAGCCCGCCATGGTTTTACCCGCCCAATTCGAAGCTTTCCCGTTATTGGGCCGCATTCCCGGGAGCGAACGCGTATCCATGAGGGATTTCCTGGGCGGACCATGGAGCGGTCCGGTTTTCTCAGTCAGCTATCCCTGTCATGGCGATACGGCCATCGCTTTCCGAGCCATCGCCAGGAATTCCGACTCCCTGGCGGCCTGGATGCATTCTTGGAAAGGACGCGTCGATTCCGGAAAAGACTGGCGCTTTGAGGGGGAGGATGAGTTCGGCCGGCCGATGATTCTCGGGTTTCTATCCGGTGGAATCGTGGGATTTTCAGGCTGTTTCGATTCGGAAAAAGGTCGGGAATATGTCGAAAAAATGCGAAAAATGCAGGTTTTCTGGCATGACCCTTGAATTTCGTTAAAAAATCGGAAATCGAATTGACATTTGCCCCTTTTTGTTGCAATTTACAGGGTCAAAGGGCAATTTAAGCCACTTTCAGCACCGGAGGTCGTCCCATGAGCACCATCCAAGCTTTGGAAAACGAAATCGGATTACTCAAAGAAGAATACGAGAAATTCGAACGCGGAAATAAATCCGCGGGAACGCGCGCGCGGAAAATCCTGCAGAACATCAAGCGTCTGTCCCAGGAAATCCGCGTGACCATCCAGTCGGTCAAGAAATCCGAAGATAAGCCGTCTTAAGGGCTTTTCTTTCCCCAGTCCCCTTTCGAGTCAGGACGACTTCCCGAAGCCGGTGGCCCCCCTGGGGCTTCCGGCTTTATTTTTGTCTGAAACAGGCTTTTGAAGGTGGTCTCAGACCACTGGTTAGTCGGCCTTGGCGGTGGGATCGAGGGCGTCCCGCAAGCTATCTCCCAGAAAATTCATGCAGAGAAGGCAGATCGTGAGGGTCAGGCCGGGAAAAAGCAGCGCCCACCAGGCCGTATCCATATAATCCTTCCCATCCGCGATGAGCACCCCCCAGGTGCAGGAAGAAACGCTCAGCCCCAGGAAGCTTAGGAAGGCTTCTTGCAGGATGACCGAAGGGACGGTCAGGGTGGCGTATACCACCACCACCCCGAGAACGTTGGGGATGATATGGCGCGTGATGATGCGCAGGCTGCCGACTCCCAGGGTGCGGGCGGCCAGGATGAATTCCTCGTTCTTCAAGGCCAGCACCTGGCCGCGCACTATGCGCGCGACCGTAAGCCACTGTACCAGCCCCAGCGCCAAGAAAAGCACGTAGATGTTCTTGCCGAACTGGAAAATCAGGATGATGACCAGGAACATGTAGGGCAGGGAATAGAGGATGTCCACAATCCGCATCATGAACAAATCGAGCTTTTCGTTGAAAAATCCCGAGACGCAGCCGTAGAAAGTCCCGAACACTATGCTGACCAGCGTTCCCAGGATTCCGATCGCGAGGGAAAGCTGTCCGCCTTTCAGGACGCGGGCCAGCAAATCGCGGCCCAGGTGGTCGGTTCCCATTGGATGCGACCATGAGGGTGCGGCGAGCTGCATGCCGAGAACCTGTTTCTCGTAATGTGGCAAAAAGGATGGGCCGATGAAGACGGCGAAGGTGAGAAGGGCCAGCGCGAGGGAGGCCCCCACGGCGCGTTTGTCCTTGAGCAATTTGCCCATGGCCAACGCGCCCGGCGATGGGCCCTTGGCGGGCCGCCGAACGGTATCGGAGGAAGGCTTCGGCATCATCGGCGGCTCATTGCAGGCGGATGCGCGGGTCGATGAGGGTGAGCACCATGTCGGCCAGCAGGTTGAGGAAGAGCAGGAACAGCGAATAGATGATGATGACCCCGAGGGCCAGGGGGAAATCGCGTTGGAACACCGATTCGACGAAGTACCGGCCCATGCCCGGGATGTTGAAGATGCGCTCCACCACCAAAGTGCCCGTCAGGATGTACGCCGCCGCGGGAGCGAGGTAATTGATCACGGGCAGGATGCTGTTCCGCAGCAGGTGCTTCCATAATACGCGTCCTTCGGGCAGCCCCTTGGCCCTGGCCGTACGGATGTAATCCTTATTCAGGTTCTCCATGAAGCTGCCGCGGGCGATGCGCGTGATGTATGCGATGTAGGCGAAGCTCAGGGTGACGATGGGCAGGATCTTATTGTCCCATCCGGACCAGCCGGCCACGGGAACGATGCGCCAATGCAAGGAGAAGAGCAGTTGCAGAAGGGAGCCCAATACGAAGCTGGGTATGGCGATCCCCAGCATGGCGAAGGAAAGCACCAAGCCTTCGAACCATCGGCCCCGGTACAAGGCCGAGAGCAGGCCGGCCGCCAAACCAGCGCCCACCGCGATCAGGAGCGCGCAGGACCCCAGTTCCAGCGAGACCGGCAGGGCTTCGCCCAGGATTTCCATGACCGTCGAATTGCGGTGGGAATAGGAATAGCGGAAATCCCCGTGCAAGAGTATGCCTCTCAGGTATTGCCAATAGGTGAAATCGTACTTGCGGTGGAGTTCGGCCAAAACCTCGGGCGAAGGGTTGCGCTCGGTCTGGAACGGTTTTCCCGGAGCGGCCTTCATGATCGCGTAGGAAAGGCTGATGATGATGATCAGGGTTAGCGCGTTCAACAATACGCGCACCCCGATGCGGCGCAGATAGGCCGGGCTGAAGGTCATCTCATGGCGCCAGGTAGATGTCTTTCCAGCTGTACTGCCCTAGGGGATTGGGGAAGGCGTTCTGCAACTTGGGGCTACGCATCTCTTGCAGGCTGTAATAATAGATAGGGATGACGGGCATGCGATCCATCAAAATGGCCTCCGCATCCTTCAGCTTGGCCATGCGGGCGACCGGATCGGCCACGGTCCAGGTTTCTTTCACCGCCCGGTCATAGGCGGGATCGCTGAATCCCGCGCGGTTGTTCCCGTCCGTGGTCGTGTAGAGCTCCAGGAAGGAAATGGGATCCGCGAAGTCGCCGATCCACGAGGCGCGGGCGGTAGAGCGATAATTCAGGTTCTTGGTGTTTTCCAGGTAGACCTTCCACTCGTAATTCACCAATTCCGCGTCCAAGCCGAGATTTTCCTTCCACATCTGGCTGATCACCTGGGCGATATCGCGATGCGCTTCGCTCGTATTATACAGGATTTGCAGGTTGGGTGGGGGATTCCCCGGCCCGAACCCGGCCTTGGACAGGAACTCCTTCGCCTTCGCGGGATCATAGAGGTCCAATCCGACGCCGCTATAACCCGGGGTGGGGGGGACGAATCCCGTGGCCGGGCGCACCACGCCTTTAAGGACCCTATCGACGATGGCCTTGCGATCGATCGCATAGGCCAATGCCTTGCGCAGATCGGCTTTATCGAATCCCGGATTCTTGCAGTTCACGAGGTAGTAATAGGTGCCGAACATGGGCTCATTGAAGAATTCGGGCATCTTCTTGGCGGCTTCCAACCGGCTCGGGGGCACGCTGAAGAGCCAATCGACCTCCCCGTTCCGGAACATGTTCCAGGCGGTTTGCTGATCCTCGACCGGATTGAAAGCGATGGCGGCCTGCTTCACATTGGCGGAATCCCAGTAATAGGGGTTCTTTTCCACGCGTACCTCCACGTTGTGCTTCCAGGCGGCCATGCGGTATGGTCCGCTCCCCACGAGGTGGCCCGGCTGGGTCCATTTATCCTGATATTTCGCGATGGTATCCACCGGAACGGCCGAGAAAGGCTCGAAGGCGCAAAGGTCGAGGAAGAAGCCGACCGGAAAGAGCAATTGCACCGTAAACGTCGAATCGTCCGGGGCCGCGATCCCCAGGGAATCGGGAGGCAGCCGCTTCTCGCGGACGGCGTCCGCATTGCGGATGATCTTCATCAAGGTGGTGTATTCGCTGCCCGTAGACGGGTTCGCGAACCGCCGCCAGGACTTGAGGAAGTCCCGGCCGGTGAGGGGCGAGCCATCGGACCATTTCGCGCCGGAACGTAAGTGGAAGGTGTAGGCCTTGCCGTCGGGGGATACATCCCAGGACTTCGCCGCTCCCGGGCGGACGCCATGATCCTTCAGGCCCCGCACCACCAGGCCTTCGAAGAGGGTACCCGCCACCCGGATCTCCGGAGCCCCCGTAATCGCGTGCGGATCGAGGGCGGCCGGTTCCGCGCCGTTGGCGATGACCAGGGGGCGGGGGCCTTTTCCGGAGCCGCCATGGCAGGCGATCAAGAAGGACGCAGGAATCATGAAAAAAGCGCGTGCGGACTTGTGCATTTTGCCTATCTTTCCGGAAGTGGTAGGGCCGGCGCACCGGACTGTCTTTCAGCGTCGGCCACCAGGGATTTCCATCGGCTTTTGTCAGGAAGTAGAATCGTCTTTTGCGTCTCGATCGTCTTGATCCCCACGGGGATCTTCAGTGCGGTTCGCTCGCCGTTTTGGCCGTTGAACCGCCTAAATTTATTAAAATCGGATTGACTTGTCCGGGTCTTGAGGATAACTTGATGCGGGACGAAGAAGACCGCGGGCAATATTCCTGCCGTGCGTGTGCCACTTTAGGAACCAAATAGGGACATATCCATATGCAAAGAAATTTGTACGCGGCACTGGTGTGCGGCAGTTTCCTTGGTCTTGGCTCCGTGGATGCCAAAACCATTCGGGTACCCGGGGATTTCCCGAACATCAATGGCGGCCTCACCAGCGCGGATTATGGCGACACTGTGCTCGTCTCTCCCGGCCGCTACTATGAGAACGTCACTCTGGTGCAGGGCGTTGTCCTGAAGGGCACCGACCAGCTCCAGTGCATCATCGACGGCATGCGCAAGGGTCCCACGATTTACGCGGTCACCGGATCGGAAATCCAGAACTTCACCATCACCAACGGCATCGACGGCATCCTCTGCGAGAACTCTTCTCCGTACATCCACCACAACTGGATCCTCGACAATCAGGGCGCGGGCGTCGGCGCCTTCATCTCCTTGCCGCAGATCTACAACAACGTGATCTACGGGAACCGCTGGTCGGGGATCCTTGCTTGGGGGGCCAAGTCCCTGGATACGCGCATCGAAAACAACGTGGTGGTGCGCAATGGTTATTCCGGTTTCACCCTCAAGGGTCCGTGCCGCATCGTGGTGCGTAACAACATCGTCCAGGAAAACCGCGAGTACGGGATCTACTCGGATCCGGCCTCGGGCCAGTCCCAGATCGTCTACAACAACATTTACAAGAACGTCATCCCGTTCAATCGCTATACCAAGATCAACAAGACCAACATTTCCCACGACCCGCTTTACCTGAATCCCAGCCTGGGCACGGACGCGAATTACTTCGTCGCCGCCAAGTCCCCCATGGTCCGGCGCGGGTACGGCCAGGTCGATATCGGCCTCCTCGCCAAGGATCAGGTGGTCAGCGTCGATGGCGACCGCGATAACGACGGGATCCCGGACTCCCGGGACGTGTGCCCCGATTTGGCCGAGGATATGGACGGTTTCCAGGACGATGACGGCTGCCCGGATTACGACAACGATAACGATGGAATCCCGGATGCCAAGGACAAGTGCACCAACGAGCCTGAAGATAAGGATGGCTTCGAAGACCAGGACGGTTGCCCGGATCCCGACAACGACAAGGACGGCGTTCCGGACGCGCGCGACAATTGCCCTGACGTCGCCGGCGACGCTTCCCACAACGGCTGTCCCTACAAGGCCCCGGCCAAGCTCGAGGACAACTTCATCCTGGAAGGGGTGAACTTCCGCACCGGCAGCGCGGAGCTCACCGAAGACTCCTATTCGAAGCTGGACGAAGTATACGAGCAGCTCGCCAAGTATCCGGATCGCCGCTACGAGATCGCTGGCCACACCGACAACACGGCGACCGATAAGATCAACATCAAGCTGTCCCTGGACCGCGCCAACACGGTACGGGAGTACCTGGTCAACCGCGGCATCGAAGGCGGCCGCCTGGTGGCCAAAGGCTATGGGTCCTCGCGGCCGAAGGCTGACAACAAAACCGCTGCCGGCCGTAGCATCAACCGCCGCATCGAATTCTACCGGATTAAGAAATGAACAAGGGAGTGGCCGCAGTGAACTACAAAACCGCATTCCTTACGACCCTGGCCGCGACCGCGTTTTCCTTCGGCCAAATCACGTATAAGCCGCATGCCTATCAGCAGAACGACTGGTTCTCCGAATACGGCGATAACACCGGCATGTACGTCAATCCGGCGTCCATCGCCGAGAATGATCAGATCGAGGTGGCATTGGGCATGTTCCAGACCATCTCGGGTAAGGCCGGCCAGGAATTCATCAGCGCCGTGCATCCCTTCGATTACAACCATTCCGTCGGCATCTCGGTGTTCGAGAACGGGTCGCCCATCGACGGCACCAATGAAGTTTACCTGGAGAACGCCTATACCGTGGGTTATGCCTACCGCATGGGCTTCTTCAGCCCGAACGGGATCTCCAACAAGGTGGCCTTGGGCGTAAACATCAACATCATCCAGTTCAACGCCTTCGGCGTAGTTAAGGATCTCGAGTTCGGCGGCGACCTCGGCATCAGCTACAACCCCTTCAGCACCTCCCGCTACGGCCACCTCCAGTTGGGCGTTGCGGTGCAGAACGTGCTTCAGCCACAAGTGAAGTTGCCCGACAACGCCGGCTTTTACAAGATTCCGCGCAACCTGAACGCTTCCTTTTACTGGCGCGGCTTCAACAACCGCCTGGAACTGGCCGGTTCGGGCAGCATGATCGACATCACCCACGATGGGGCCGAGGGCCCGGGCGGCAACGAATTCGTGCCTTCCGTACGGGCGACTTATTACCTCAGCCCCCTGCTGGGCCTCAAGCTGAAGCTCACCAAGCTCGGGTATCCCGTCGCCGGCGCCACGGTGAACGTGAAACGCGTGAACCTTTTCCGTTACCTGCAATTGGATCTGGACATGTCGCATGACCGCCTGCAGACCCTCACCGGGCATGCCGACGAAGGCCGCGGTTTCGTCTGGAACTTCAAGGCCATCACCCGCGTGGGTCCCACCCGCGAGGAACGGATCGGCGAGGCGCGCTATCGCCGCCTGAAGATCGAGCCCGAAGACGCCTATCGCGAAGCCATGCGCCTCTACCTGGCCCGCAAATTCCTGTTGGCGTCCTATGCCTTCGGCAAGGTCATCACGAAGTATCCGTCCTTCCACCTGGTCGACCAGGCCGCGTTCTACAAGGGCAAGTCCTTCGAGAACCTGCGCATGCACCAAGCCGCCCGGGACGTCTACAACGATGCCCTCAAGCGGTATACGGATTCGGATCAGCGGCCCAAATACATGTTCCAATTGATGAACATCGATTATAAGGAAGGCAAGTTCGACGAAGCCACCAAGCGTTACCAGCAGATCACCAACCTCTATCCCGAATCGGACGTCAAATCCGACGCGGATTACGTGATGGGCCAGATGCGCTTCATCCAGAAGGATTATTACGGCGCCATCTCGCTGCTCTCGCCCATCCTGCCCGGAAACGCCAACTACGTCTACGCCCGCTTCACCTTGGGCATGGCCTATGTCAACCTGAAGAAGTACAAGGAAGCGGAGACCGCCTTCCAGGACATCATGGAGACCAAACCTTCCAACGCTTCCGAACAGGAAATGAAGGAAGTCACCGCCGTGAAGCTGGGCCATATCAACTTCGGCAAGGAACCGCCCGCCCTCGTGAAGGCCGCCGAGTACTACGGCTCGGTTTCGCCCTCCAGCTCCAAGTACGATGAGGCCCTGCTCGGCCTGGCCTGGTCCTTCATCAAGGTCCAGCGCCCGAAAGAGGCCGCCGGCTATGCCAACGACATCGTGTCGAAGACCTCGAAGAGCCTGCTGGTGCCGGAAGCGCATCTGCTGTTGGGCTACTGCGCCTACTTCGACAAGGACTACGATAAGTCCATCAAGGAATTCGACAACGCCATCGACCTGGCCGAAAAGAAGGCCGTGGCCGTGGCGGATATCCAGAAGAAGAAGGAAGAGAACATGATGAACAGCCAGGAGTTCGCCTCCGTCCAGAAGGAAGCCCTCCTGTTGTCCAATCAGCTCCCGACCCCGCGCGTGATGGAAAAACGCGGCCAGTTGCAACCGAGGTTCGATGACATCCACAAGAAGATCGAGGATTACCTGGAGTTCATGCGCGAGACCGAACAGATCGAGAAGTTCCTCCAGAACAAGGATCGGATCATCAAGGACGCGAAGTTCACCAAGGCCACCGTGATAAACATCAAGACCGGTTCCGGCGAGAAGGCCGCCCCTTCCAAGCAGGAAATCGACAATCTGGACGTGAAGTAGTAAGGGTCAATGGCCCGGGCCCCCGACGGGGGCCCGTCGCGTGAGGTTAACAATGGAGAATGTCGTGACGAAATTGAACTTGTTCTTCCGTTCGGCGATGGCCGGGGCTTTCGTGCTCTGCATCGCGGTCCAGTCCCACGCCGCGGATTCCAGGCTCTCCGATCTGAAGAAGCGCAAGATGGAACTCGACCAGATGCAAGCCAAGTGCGACGCAATGGACGGTTCCGACAGGCAAGACTGCCTCGCCAAGCGCCAGAAGAAAGTCGACAAGTACAAGACTGATCTCGAGGCTTATAAGGAAGATCTCGTCAAGGATCAGGCCCGCAATTCCAAGCCTACCCAGGAAAACTCGGCGGATTTCTCCAATCGCATCGCCGGCCGCGAGGCCAGCATCAAGGAATTCCAGGATTACGTAAGCAGCTGCACGGAGAAGACCGATCGCTGCGCCTCGGCCTTGTTCCAGGTCGCGAACCTGACCTACCAGAACGAAGAAGACGGTTTCCTGCTGAAGCAGGAGAAATACGAGCGGGACTACGCCAAGTGGGAAGACCACGACAAGCGCGGTCCTGAACCCGTCCAGCCCCGTCGTGATCATAAGAGCTCCATCCGCTACTTCGAGCGGTTCCTCAAGGAATATCCCAACCACAGCAAGGTGCCCGAAGCCCTGGTCCGCGCTGCCTTCATCGCGGATATGCTCGGCAACGAGGATCGCGCGTACGAATACCTGAACCTGTTGGTCACGCGCTTCCCGGATCATCCGCTCAACATCCAGGCCCGCCTGCGCCTGGGCGAATATTGGCTGCTGAAGCGTAAGTACCAGAAAGCCATCGAGCAATACGAGAAGGTACCCGTCGACTATCCCGGCAACGAAGCCGGCCTGGCCTTGTATCACCGCGCCGAAGCGTATTACAACCTGGCGGATTTCGAGAATGCGGCGAAATGGTATTACGAATACGTTACCCGCGCTGACGCGGGAAAATTGAAAGCGGACTTGCGCGATGAAGCCTTGTCCTTCATGGCCGCGAGCTGGGCCGACTTGGACAACGGTTTCGAGGTGGCCGAGAAGTTCCTCAGCTCCAAGGGCAATCCCAAGTGGGAGAAGGACATCTACTACGAGATCGGCCTCAAGAACAAGGCCCATGACCGCCTCGATGAGTCGGTAAAGGCCTTCAAATTCCTGCTCGAAAAGGATCCGGCCTATTCCAAGGCTCCCACGGCGGATTTGAATATCGTCGAGATCCTGGTGATCCAGAAGAAAGCGGAAGACGCCGAGCAGGCTTTCCAGCACAGTGGGATCCGAAGCTTGGAATTCACGTGACTTGAAGTCGCGGC
>JADMIO010817128.1_pt1 | contig 65057 bp, 52 predicted proteins | sample 8958161 | NCBI WGS metagenome assembly JADMIO01 (sample SAMN16585339, study PRJNA669376) | soil metagenome | isolation source: Crop rotation soil | place: USA: Cullars Rotation, Alabama | collected 2011
GCCGCGACTTCAAGTCACGTGAATTCCAAGCTTCGGATCCCACTGTGCTGGAAAGAATTGGCGAATGAGGGGCGGAAATCTGTCAGCCGAGTATGAAATAATATCCTTTTGCGACCATATAGCGGACGCAAAGGCGTACACAAAAGCATACACAAGTGCGGACACAATACCTAACTCAAAGCCGACACAAACGGGTACTATTAATAAACTAAAGGAGACTGGACAAAACAAAACTAAACAGTCTTCTTCCGGCGCTTCGCAGCCGGTAGGTAAAAATGATCTTGAAAAAACTGTCCACTGGAAAGCATTGGTAGATGCATGGTTTGTTTTTTACAAAAAAAATTATCTGATCGAACCGACTTTCAATGGCGCCGCCGCGAAAAATTTAAAACTGATCGTGGACAGGCTTCGGCAGCTCGCCGAAAAATCGGAACCAAAACCTGAATGGACAGAAGTCTATGCAGTAAGCCTGCTCAACCGCTTTCTCACCAAGGCAGTTGCAGATGATTGGCTAAAAAACAATTTCCTGTTAAACAACCTGTATTCAAAATTCGATTCAATCGTTCAAAAAAATGGAACTCACAACAACAAACAACAAACAGGTAGTGCTGTCAACACCGGCAGCATCCTCTCAAAAATTAATGCAATGCCTGGTTGATCTGGAAGGTGCGGGTAAGGCTGAGGCAAAGATGGAACTGATCATGATCACCAGCGACCTTATGCCCGCAGGTAAGCCATCATTCCTTGAAGTGGTGAAATACCCAATGATCAAGACACTGATAGAAACGGAAGGCAAAAAGAAAATGCTTGCCATCATCGTGCTTATGGTAAAAGATTTTTGCGGCAGCTTGAACGTTGTCCGCAACATGACCGAAGATCAGATGATTGAAGCCGGCGTGATGCTACTGGATGAGTGCGACAATTTCCGTCTCGAAGATTACACGATGATGTTTGCACTTGCTAAGCGCGGATCACTGGTAAAAATAATGGATCGTATAGACCTGCAGGTGATCACTGCCATGCTCGATGCTTATTGGGAGCAACGGCAACATGCAGCCAAATCTGTCGAGGAATCCGAAGTGAAGCGCCTTGATTCCATTGGTAGCACAACACGTTCCCTTGAATCTATGAATCCAATTGATGCAAAGATGATCCAAGCCACAGATGGCCTTGCAGCCGCCATCGAGCAGTTGAGGTCAGGCATGATTGATAACGAAATAACACCCGGACAATGAAAACAAATCCATTTTTAAAACACATGGGGCCGGAGGATCACCTGCAGCATCAGGTGGTGACGTGGTGCAAAATACAATATCCCCGGATAAAGTATCACCACAGTCCAGACAGCAGCCGGCGGACTGTATTTGAGCAGTTCAAGTATAAATTTCTTGGTAGTGATGCAGGATATCCTGATCTGACTTTTCCTGAATTAAACTTGGCGATCGAACTGAAGATAAAACCGAATAAACCAACCCCGGCGCAGTTGGAGTGGCTTGACTATTTCAAATCCATTGGATGGCGCTCAGAGGTATGCTACTCATTCGATGAAACTGTGAAGCTGATAAAAGAAGTGATGAAAGCAAAGGCAGCATGAGTAGTCTAATACTCTATATAAAAAATAAGCCCTTTCAGCAAATGGACATCGAGATACCGGACTTTGAAGACTTGCCATTTGAGCAGAGATGTAAAGCCAGGTGCGAGTATGTAGATGTAAAGGCTGCTGAGTTTAAATTGCTGTTTTTGCGTGCCATTATCAAAATGGAATTTGATTATCATATTGAACTAATAGTTAGAAGCACGCTCCAATTCAAAAAATTAAAAACATCATGACAACACTACTCTGCCTTTTCCACTTAACCTTTTGGAAATGGTTCTTTATACTCTCCGGTATCGGGGCATGGATATTCATTATCCTGATCATCGTTTCATCATGGGCAATGAACTCAGATGAGAAGTTTCGGAGAAACTTAAGTGAAACAAAATTGAGTTAAACCATGATCACACGCACCGGATATTCAAAGAATCCTTCCATCATGGCCGAAGGTATCGTTATCACTTTCGGAAAAGAGATGATCGAAGCTCAGGGAGGATTGAAAACCTTTTTGCAATACTTCAATCATTGCATGAATAATCCTGAGAGTTGGTGGATGCACAAAATGAAGAACAAGCCTACAATTGAAGTGGTAGACGTTTACATTATTATCTTCAATCGGTTGTATGGCCGAGTAAACTTTGGATGGTTTGAAAACCAAAAGACTATTGGCGGTACCGCAACCGGGAAGGATAAAGTTATTGAATGGCCGAGAATGTGTATCGTAGGTCCAGTAGAACGTTGTCCATTCAAAAGAGAACTTAAAGGCTTCCAGGGATTCAGGTATTGTGAAAGGCTGTGGTAATAATTTGCAACATTGATGCAAATGTTTAATTTTGGAGTATGGCAGGAAGACCCACAGATTATAAACCAGAGTATTGCGCAATGGCTGAAAAGCTTTGTAAACTAAGCGCTACTGATAAAGAACTCGCTGATTTCTTTGACGTTGCCGAATCTACAATCAACAAATGGAAGATCGATCATCCGGAATTTTCGGAGTCCATAAAGGCGGGGAAAATAATAGCAGACGCTAATGTATCTGAAAAGCTCTACCAGCGTGCAATCGGCTATAAGTATGATGAGGTTCATTACGAGAAAATAAACGTCGATGTAGATAAGGTAGAAGAGACCGGAAATGATGACATGAAGATGGAAGTTTATAAAAAAAAGCTGATCGTAAAAGAAGTTGCCCCTGACACAACCGCCCAAATATTCTGGCTGAAAAATAGACAACGGAAAAAATGGAGGGATAAGATTGAAACCGGCATCACAGATAATGAAGGGAATGACATTAATCCAGTAGTAATATTCCAATTACCAGATAATGGAAGATCGAATAATAAAGCCGCAACCGGGTTATCAGGAGAAAGCTCTTAGTTCTCCTGCAGATATTGTAATTGGGGGAGCAGCGGCTGGTGTTGGTAAAACAACAACGCTTTTACTCGATCCACTCAGAGACATTCACGTTAAAGATTTCGGTGGCGTTATATTCAGAAGAACATCTACACAGATTAGAAGTGAGGGTGGTCTTTGGGATACCTCCATGAAATTATATCCCTATGCTGGCGGACAACCTCGTGAAACTTATCTTGAATGGCAGTTTAAGAACAGCAAGCTGAAGTTTTCACACCTTGAACACGAAAAGAATATACTGGACTGGCAAGGAGCGCAAATTCCATTCATAGGATTTGATGAGCTTACTCACTTCTCTAAAAAAATGTTCTTTTATTTGCTTACACGTAACCGTTCGACCTGCGGTGTGAATCCTTATGTGAGAGCAACATGCAATCCGGATCCTGAGAGCTGGGTTGCGGAATTTATCAGTTGGTGGATCGATCCGGAATCAGGATATCCAATACCGGAAAGGGATGGTGTTCTACGTTACCTAATCGTTGATGGCGAAAATTATATATGGGGTGATACAAAAGAAGAGGTGATAGAAAAAGCGATGTACATTCTTGAGCCGCTATTGAAAGCATCTGGCATAGATGCCGCACACTTTGTTAAGTCAGTCACATTTATTTCAGGCTCCATCTACCAAAACAAGGAATTATTGACCGTGAATCCCGGTTACCTTGCAAATCTCCTTTCTCAAGATGAAGAAACCAGGCTATCATTACTGTATGGAAACTGGAAGGTAGTTCTCAACGATAAAGATATCTACGATTACTATAAATTCTGCGATCTCTTTAACAGCACTTACGATGTTACAACAGGCGATAGGTTTATAACTGCAGATATCGCACTCAAAGGATCAAATAAATTCATTGTTGGTTATTGGGATGGTTTTTTGCTGGATGATATCCTGATCATGGATAAGAGCAAAGGGAACCAGGTTATTGAAGGAATCAGAAACATGGCCAACGAATACAAGGTCCCAAACAGCAATATAACTTTTGATAATGACGGTGTAGGTCAATTTATAGATGGCTTTATCATTGGCGCAAAAGAATTCAATAACGGTAGTTCGCCCAGGCCAGACCCAAAAAATACAAAACGAGATGACAAAGGGAAACCTATACCTGAAAATTATGAGCATCTCAAGGCGCAATGTTATTACAGGTCCGGTGACAGGGTGAGTAGGGGCGAAATGCGAATTAGCGAAAGGGTCGCAAACAAAATGTACGATGATACACAAACAGTTCGCCAGCGTTTTATGAAAGAGCGTAAGGCTATCAAAAGAGCAAAGGCGGACAGCGATGGTAAACTCAGGATCATCAAAAAGGAAGAGATGAAAGCTATGTTAAATAATGAGAGTCCCGATCTCATGGATATGCTTATGATGAGAGAGATTTTTACCCTGTCTCCTAAAAAAGAATTTGCCGATGCAGGATAATTTGCAACTATGTTGCAAAAAATAATAACTTTACTTTCAAATTATCCTAACATGGTTATATGGCCATTCGGCAAATCCAAGCAGCAAAAGCAGCTTGATGCCATGTCGTCCCGCCTCACAGCAATTTCAAGAAGTATGGGCATTTCAGAGCGCATGATTTATCCCGATTATAAATCATTCGACAATGCAGAGCGTTACTCAACAATGGACGATATCTATGCCATTGTGAACCTGATCTCAAATACTGTTGCTTCAATTCCTTTTTACAACTACATAAAGAACAACGATGGTAAACTAACTGATGCGCCTGAAGACAACGATTTGTCGCTAATTCTTGAGAAAGGTTATGAGGGAATGAACTGTTTTGAATCGAGATACATAACAGCAGCTTCGTTGTGTATCCAGGGAGAAACGATAGCCTGGAAGTTCAAGCCGACTATCGGGCCTAATAAAGGTAAAGTTCGTGGCATTTATTTCATGGAGCCTCAAAACGTACAAATAAAAGTTGAGCAAACAGGTTTCCCCCGTAAGATTATCTGCTATCAGTACATAGAAAACGGAACTGTTATCATAGATAATATTCCACCTGATGAAATAATTCACATAAAGTATCCAACCATGCAGGTTAGCGTGAACGGTGAAAACTTCAGAGGATTGTCTCCATTAAAAGTTCTCAACAAAAGGATGAACAGGGTTGATCGTAGTATGGACGTTTCGGTTTCTCAGTTAAAGAACGGTGGTGTACCAGGTGTACTCTATGAAAAAGGTCACGCTGATGATCTGACCGATGTACTGTCAAAAAGAAAAGAAAAGATGTATAAGTTCTTTTCCGAAAAATCGAATAAGGGAATGCCTTATATAGCCGGTGGTGAAATGGATTACATTGAATTAGGATTAAAGCTGGCCGATATGAGTGTGGCGGACCTTGAAAAAATAGACCACAAGAAACTTTGTAACGTGTATTCAGTTTCTGATCGCCTGTTCAATAATGATGCGACCGGTTCTGAAATAAGTGACAAGAATGCCAGGGTTGGACTTTATGTCAATGCCGCGGTGCCAATCCTGAACAGGATTAAAGACGCTTACAATTCAAGCCTTGCAAGTGAATTCACTGATAAGAAATATGTGATCAAGTATGATATCAGCGAGGTGCCTGAACTGCAAAAAAACATCAAGGAAATGGCTGATGCATTTGCAAGTCTACCCATGTTCATACCTACTCAAATATTAGATGCCTTCAAACTGGAAGCGCCGGATGGTGTAGATAAATCATTACTTGAAAAGATTTATGTAAAACAAGGGTACGTTCCAATTGAAGATATGGGAGCTGTTGACCTATTACCAAATACAGGAGATTATGGACAACCGGATAATCAGTAAGGTGGAAAAAATTATAAGAGGGTATATCCCTCATCATCCAACATGCGCCATTGAAGAGTGTAAGCGAGCATACTTGCGCCAAAAAGAGAAAAACATTATCTTGTCTGGTATCAAAGAGAAAGTAGAAAAAATATCAAACCCTTTGCAAGTATCCATTACGGAACATTGGGAAAAACAAGATCCCGATATGAGCGTTTGTAACGCTTGCAAGAATACTATCTACGGATCTCAGTACATGCTATTCATTCAGGTTTGCGGTGAAAATGTTGAACAATCAAGGCCGGTCAAACTTTGCGAACCTTGTTATCTATCTAAAAAATCATGACCCCTGAACAGAGACAACAGATATGGTTGATGTTTCATAGCTTCCAGAAAAGCAGGGAAAAGGAGTATACACCAAAAATAAACAAAGCACTTCAGGCGCAGGTTCAGCAATTCATCAACGCGAAAGAATTTGGCCATGCTGATTCAGCAGCACTGAAACATATTTCATCAGATAGATTATATACCGTTATCAAGGATCTTTATCTGGATGCGGGGATAGTGTACGGAGCGAAGCACCTCGCTTATCTAAAAAGGCAAAAAGCCAGGATGCCTATAGGATTCAATAAGCTCATGACAGAGTTAATGAATGAGTATTTCAGAATTGACCTGCTAAACCTTGTTGAAGACCTTACAACATTCACGCGTCAAAAAATTCAGGAAGTATTAACCGATGCTTATGCGATCGGTAGTTCTTATAGTGAGATCGTAAAAGAACTGGTATCTGATACATTCACAAAAGCAAGGGCAAGGCTTATAGCTCGCACGGAAACGGTAACAGCCTCTAACCAGGGAGCAATGTTTGCGGTAAAAACTACAGGCCTGAAATTAAATAAGGTATGGATATCCGCCCAAGATAATCGCACACGTAGGCACCCGAGAGATAAGTTTGATCACCTGGACATGGATGGCAAATTGATAGGTTATGAAGATGCTTTTAATGTTGATGGTGAGATATTACAACAGCCAGGCGATCGTAAACATGGCGCTACCGCCGGTAATATTTGTAACTGCAGGTGTGCAATAGGATTTGAGCCGGTGCGGGAAAATGGAAAACTTGTGTATGTGGGAGAAAGGCAGGTTGCAGCCTGATCACTGATCTTTTAAAGCCTTTATATTCGGATCAACGTTAGGTGATTGGCACAATCCTATATATTCCAACTTAGCCTCGTTGATAACAGTAACCCCATTCTCAACTTTTTTATCTAATATCTGAAATCCTATTGCAGGGTACAATGGCATAAGATTATCATTTATTTCAGCGGTTGCCTTAATAGCCCCGTGATCATCATAAAATACTTCCGCTTGACCGATCGGCTTCGTGTGATCAAAGTCTTTTGTCAATAATACTTTCTTTGGTAGGTCTTTGAATACACCTGGCATAAGCTTATCGTGTTGCGAGTCTGTATGACCAAATTCAACGAAAAAAGTCTTTATCATTATTATACAGTTTTAAGAGTTAATTTAGCGATGCTGATATTCATAGACAAAATAACCAAAAATACACCCAAAAATACACCCAAAAATAAATGCTAATATTATCATTCAGTTTCTTTTTTCACAAGGTTCAACACTTCTTTTTTCTTAGTTGTAAAATAACTCGGTGTTAATGGCCCGTTGAAACTCAGCAATGAAACCCATAGTTTCCCGGTGAATAATAATCTTATTCTTTCTCTGAACGAAAGCTTCCAGCAACTAACAACTTCCCCCTGTTCACTGTTTCCTTTATATGCAGGTAATGGCTGATATTCCGGTTGATCTTTCGCAAACACAACATTGTGCTCTTTAAATGTGACGGGTTTCATTTTTTATGTTTTAATGATTTAGAATCTGCGATTTCTTTTTTGTATTCAGGACCACACTCAGGGTCATTTAAGACAACCAACTCCAATTTTTTATAAATCAATTCTGTTGTTGATCTCACGGAATTATCATTGAACGCAATTCGCTCTAAATACTTTTTCAGTTTGCGTAATCTGATAGGAAAAGGTTTGTCTGCTGGCATAGTGAAAGCGTTCTACAAATGTAGAAACTTTGATTTGAAAAATGCAACATTGTTGCAAATAAATAATCTTTGCGTAAAGAAACCCCTCACAGTGAAATACGGCATCCAATACAAAGGCATTTCGGTAACGACGAAAGATGCTATTGTAAATGTTGACGAGGGAGCCGGAATAATTGAAGGTTATTTCTCAGTTTTTGGGAATAAGGACAGCGATGGTGATATCATAATGCCGGGAGCTTACACCAAAACCTTGAAAGAGGATATCGGACGAATTAAGCATTTGTACCAACATGATCCATGGCGCCCGCTCTCAGGTACAAAAAATGGCAATTTAGTTCTTACACAAGACAGCTACGGGCTTCGCTACAAAAGCACGATTTCAAAAACCTCATATGGGCGTGATGTTATTCGTCTGCATCTTGACGGGGTGATTGATGAGAACAGTGTAGGTATCCAAACGCTGCAAAGCAAAGATATCCTCGATACAACCGGCAACTGTGATACCAGGCAGATAATTGAGGCTAAGATGTGGGAAGGATCATCCGTAACGTGGGGGGCTAATGACCTGGCTGTAAATACATCAGCTAAATCTCTGAACAAAGATGATCTATTTAAAAAAATGGACGTCATCACAAAGGCGATCAGGAACGGAAAGTATGAAGATGAGGAGCTTTTCGACAGCCTGGAGCTTTACTTAAAACAACTTCAAACCATTATAAATGAACTAACCACTAAGGCCGCTCAACATGAAGCACCGAAGCCGGATACTCAAAAAAAATGGCTTGACGCGATAACAAAATTTAATGAATCACTTAATTAAAATTCCATGAAACAAGCATATTTACATTTCGGTGAAAAGCCGAAATCTTACGCTCCAAGATTCGTATCAAGGCGTTTTCCTGTTGCTGGCCATGCTCGTGGCGGCGCTGCTTATAAAGAAGACGGTGAGCCTGAACTTGAGAAAAAATTTAACGATCTGAAAACAGGCCTTGAAAAGAAAGCGGAAGAGCTCGCAACCAAAGCCGCAAAGGATGAAGTAGCCAAAGAGATCAAATCCATAAATGAAAAAATGGACAAGATCAAATCGCTGCCTGAAAACATCACAGGAGATATGCTTATCAAAGCTATTAAGGATGTTGAAACAATTACAAAGGATATCGAAGAGGTTTCTTTGAAACTGAAGGCAGGTGGTCCAGGTGGCCAAGGTCCACAACTGGAAGTACAAATCAAAGAAAACAAGGACAAGTTAAAAGCGGTAGCAAAAAAAACAAGCCGCGAAGAAATCACCATCAAAGCAGCTACAACGAGAGCTTCTGTTGCAACTGCTAATGTTGGTGGCAATATTCCGGGTATTGGTCAGTTGGGCCGCGTGAAAAGGTCATACTATGATGTATGTACTAAAATTCCCGTTTCCAACTACAACAACGATACCGGTGTGATTCCTTACACTGATTGGGATGAGGATACAACAGTAAAGGCAGCGGCTGCAGTTGCTGAAAATACTGCATTTGCAGAAAGCACCGCTAAGTTCAAAGGTTATACGCTTCCTATTCAAAAGATCGGTGATACACTTCCTGTATCAGAAGAATTCTTTGAAGATGAGGCGCTGGCAGCCGGTGAACTTCGGATGTTCCTTACCGTTAATGTTGATTCTGCTGTTGATTATGAACTGATCAATGGAGATAATACTGGATCACATTTGAAGGGTTTGCTTGCTTCTGTTCCAGCATGGGATACAGCAACAGCAGCCGGAACGGTCAAAGATGCGAATATCTATGATCTGGTGACAAAAGTTATCACTTCAATCACATCAACTCGCGGTAGCAAATATTCTCAGTTCAGCGCTATCATGGCAAAAAGCACGATTGATCGATTGATTCTTAAAAAAGATGCCAACGACAATTACCAGTTCCCTCCAAACCATCCTATCTATGATCTGATCGTTGAAGATAACAACATGGCTGACAATGTTATGGTAGTTGGTGATTGCAGGTATTCAAGAATTTATGAAAAAGTAGGTGTAACACTTTCGCAAGGAACTGTTGATACCCAATTCACAGAAGATATGATGACCCTGAAAGTTCGTACAAGACTTTGTCACCTGATCCGTACTGTTGATCAGACCGGATATAAAAAAGTTACTGATGTTGATGCCGCAGTTTTGGCATTGACTAAGGTTGCTCCTTAATAACCGTCAACAGTTTATGACTTTAAAAAAGGTAAGAAACAACAAAAACAAAATCAAATGAAAAAAATACTCTTATTAATGCTCCTGTTAACGGTAGCATTTCAATTCACAAAAGCCCAGGGAAATTTCAGTCACACAACCAGCAATTCGACAGGCGCTGTTGTAAACACCGGAATTGACACCTCGACTTATACGCTATATAAGTCTTATACGCACGTAGCTGTTCAACCTAAGGTAACAAAGGTTTCAGGTACCGTTGCAGGCACATCGATCCTTTATTATTCGGTGGATGGATCAAATTGGATTGCAACCGGCGATACACTTACTAATACCAACCAGACGACTAATACAACTATCTGGAACAAAATAAGCGCTGCCCGGTATTGGCAGATTCGAACAACAGGATCCGGTACCATGTCCGCTACGACTGCCCATAAAATTGCGGCTGGCGACTAATAATATTTATCAATGTAATAAAAAGCCCTGCCCGATTAAGGTCGGGGCTTTTTTAATACCTGGTCGATGAAAGATAACAATGTTCTTGATGTAAAATTTTCAGGTGGTATAACTGATGAACCTGTAAGCCTCGCTGAAGCTAAAGCATGGATAAAAGTGGATGATGGTATTAACGATGATGATGACCTTATAGTAGAACTCATTACCACTGCCCGCATTCAGTGCGAGGGGTACTTATGCGTTAGTCTTATAGCGAGATCGGTTGAAGCGATTCTTAATAATTCACTTGGAGGTATTGAACTTCCTTATGGTCCAGTGAATGATTTTACTTCTTTAAAAGATGAAAATGATCAGACCATCAATGCCGAAAACTACACGCTCCAGGGGCTTGATTTCAAAACTTTAAAATCGCCTTGCAGCAAATATCTGAAGGCTAAGTACACTGCCGGGTATGCGGATGTGCCAACTCACTTTAAAGAGGCGGTACTTCAGCAAGTCACGCACCTATATGAAAACCGGGGCGACAATTCTCAGGCTAACAGCCTTTCGGAAATGGCCAAACAAACACTAAAACCTTATTGCCGCAGATGGTAGGAGAGTTCAATAAGAAGGTTGTTATAAAAACGCTTGCTTCCTCAAAAGATGCCGGTGGAGGTGTAGGTAAATCTGTCATTGATTCATATTCAATATGGGCGAAGGTTGAAAACAGGACGGGCCAGATGAACTATTCAGAGAGACAACCACAGGTATCGTATGATTACAAAGTTACTGTTAGATTATATAAGAACAGGCCTATAACAACGGCAAACATATGTGAGATTAATGGAAAAGATTGCAAGATCAATAGCGTACAGACGGTAAACGAGGGGAAAGCTGATCTATCAATACTTAGATGCTCAATCCATGGCGGCGTTTAGTTTAAAAATACAAGGCATTGATGCAGCGATCGATGAATATAAAAACCGATCTGAAAATCTGGAGGCTGATGTGCAGGGTGAATTAGATGCCTGGGCAATTAAAACATCAACGATTGCAAAAGAGTTAGCTCCTGTAGATGAGGGTCACCTTAAACAGAGTATTCATCCTGAATTTGAAAAGAATAAAGCATCTGTTACGGTAAATGTTGATTACGCGGCCTATTTGGAATTCGGTACAAGAAAGTTCGCTGCCATTTATGTAGCAACGTTACCTCAAGACTGGCAAACGTTCGCCTCTCAATACAGGGGTTCCGGGGGAGGATCATTCGGGCAGTTTGTAATGGAGCTCACTGAGTGGGTGCGAAGAAAAGGGATATCAGGAACCTACTCGGTAAAAACTCAAAGAAGAACGGGAAGTAAGATATCACAGGAATCAGAAGATCACGAAATGGCCTACCGCATTGCTTTGAAAATTGTTAGAAACGGGATAAAACCACAACCATTTTTATATCCAGCAGCGAAGCAAACAACACCAGTGCTCATTCAAAATATTAAAAAACTACTTCAATGAAATCGGTAAACTATCCACTTCGAAAAGCTTATATGGCAAGGCTGGATGGCATTCCCGTTGGTGCAATTAATGTCCCACTCTACTATCAACAGGCACCAGATGACGAGCAGGGACAAGCCTATATGACCCTAAATGAAGTATCGAATGTTGATGACAGCACTACTAACAGCAGTCACACATCTACCTCCATGCAAGTGCAGATTCATACCTGGTCAGAGAATGGGAACGCGGGCAAACTGGCTGATGATATTGCGGGTGCTGTTTATGAGATTATTTATCCGACTTCCCAGGCTGTTTTAGACCTGAGTGCAGATAATCTACAAATGGTAAGTACTAAAATGGATGGCGATCGTACGGGTAATTCTGTCTGGATTGGTAACCGTGAATTCATAACAAGAATTATCACTTTTAATCATTGGATTTCTCACAAATAAAAAATGCAACAATGTTGCAAATATTAGTATTTTTGATTTGAAAACCATTTAAAAACAAAAACATGGAACATAATTTATCCGGTAAAGACTATGTCTTAATGCTCGACACCAGCGGCGTAGCGCCTTATACAGCGTATGATACAGTTGTATGCTTACGTGATCATAAGTTCCAAAGTGATAACAACGATATCGACGCTTCATCACAGTGTGGAAGTGTGATATTACCAGGTATCCCGAAAGAAGTAATTGACTTTGGAGGTATTCAGGAGTTTGATCCGGGAGCTGGCCGTGTAAGCGGAGCTAATTTGTATCAAACGAAACAGGATCGCAGGATCGTCGGGTTTCAAATTACTCCCGCTGCACCCATTACAGGCGATCCTGTAAAAACAGGAACGGGTTATATCAGTACAATTTCAGAAGATTATTCTTTCAACACCGCATGCATGTTTACCGCTAAGATAAATATCATCGGAGTTGCAACTCAAACGATCACAGTATAATAATGAGCTACATAGAAATAACTATCGGTGGAAAAACAAGGGGATTGCGATTTGGCCAGGCAACGCATGCTGAAATTGTGAGCCGGTCAGAAGGTGTTACCAACACTACTCTCGGGGCTTACATAGTGATTTTTTGCGGACTTTTTATCAATTGTAGTTTAAAAGGATTAGAGGTTGATTTCACATTGGAAAATGTTGCAGAGTGGGCGGATAAACTGAGCGAAGAGGATATGAATAAAATATCATCCGCTTACAATTCAACGCTTGAGTTTCAAAAACGGTTGCCCAAAGACAGTTCTAAAAAAAAATCCCGGGGCACCGGTACAAGACGCAGTGCCTTGAAATAGCGCTTGGTAAATTAGGTTGGTCAATCTCTGATTATTATATGAGTAGCCCGTGCGAGTTCTATTATGCTTGCAAGGGCTATTTTGATAAATGTGAATCCGAAACCATGGTACTTAGAAAAGTGGCGATCGCTGCGAGTGCCGGGTTCGTAAAGTATTCTGAGTTCGAAAAATTTTGGCCACTCGACACTGAGAATGTATCGAAAGAGTTTGACAAAGAACATGTTTTAAAAACTATAAGCCTCGCAAAAAAAACGCACAATATTAAGTGAGCAACGAATTAAAATTAGTAGCCGAATCAGATGTTAGCGGTGCAACCGGTGGCCTAAAAGAAGTTCAATCAGAACTTGGTAAGACTGCTATTGCTGCGCAAAAAACTGATACATCTCTTAGCAACCTGGGTAAAAGCGCAACTACAACAGGCGCTAAATCAACTCAGGCAGCTAAAGGTCTTTCTGATCTCGGCGGAAAGGCATCTGCCGCTGGCAAGGAAGCTATTGATGCTGCAGGTGGTTTATCTGAACTTGGACAATCTTTACTCGCTGGTGGTATTGTAGCTGGCGCTGCGCTCGCAATTTCAGCGCTTTCGAATTTATACGATAGTTTTTTTGGTTTATCAAAAGCGCAAAAGGCACTTAATGAATCCCTCGAATCTGGAGGCAAAGGCTTTAAATCGGCATTCGCAGATGTTCAAAGTCTGCGCACGGAAATGGACCTACTTAATAAAGGCGTAGGATCCGGAGAAGATTTCCTGAAACATTATAATGAAACCATGGGCAAGGTTGTTGGAACAACGGACGATCTGACGACAGCGGAAAAAAATCTTGTACAGTTTGGAGATACTTACATACAATACATGTTTGCTAAAGCTGTAGCAACTGGAGCTTTCTCCAAAGCAGCGGAAAAGGCGCTCGAATCGTTACAGTTAAATTCAAAAACAAACCATGCAACATCAATGGTTTCTTTCGCTCTGAAAGGAGCCGCAAAAGATGCTGATGATGCTAAAGATAAACTTCTCGATTACGCAAACGCCGCTACAAGAATATCAGAGGTGCTGAAGTCTCAGTTCGGTAGCGGCGCCGACTTGGGTATGGTCGGCAAATTAAAAGAGCAGATTGACGCACTTCAAAAACAACAGCCGTTTCTTAAAACGGAAAAAGATATAAGCGCAAATGTAGCGGCTATAAAAAGACTGCAGGATGAACTCGATAATTTATTGGGAAAACAAAAAAGGAAGACCGAAACTATTTCCGATGTTTTTTCAAAACTCGCATCGCAAATAGACCTCTTAAATACAAAGCAACTTCTTTTTGGAACAGATGAGGCCAAACAAAAAATATCAGCAATTGAGCAGGCTATTGAGCGCCTGGTAACAAAATTTAAACTTGATCCGCAAGGCGGATTAATTCAAAAGCTCTTTGGCGATATTAAGAAGATAAAGGATGGAATACCTATCGATCTAAAGGTGCTACCACTTCTAAGCATCGATAAGGAAGCCTCAATTCCAGAACAATTAAAAAACCTGATAAGGCAGATAGAAAAACAAAAGCCTCCGACAGATGTTGCCGGAAACACGATAACAATAAAGCCGAGCATCGTCCTTGATAGTAAGGAAGCGAAAAAACAAGTTGACGATTTATTTGCAAAGCTATCTCTTGAGGAAAGATTCCAAAAACTAAATGCGGATATAGACAAAAATATAAATGACTCAGTTGTTTCAGGCCTTGCGTCAATCGGCGAATCGCTCGGCAAGGCGCTTGTAACTGGGGAAGATCCTATCAGGGCCGCTTTCAATAGCATGCTCTCGACAATTGCGGGAGGGCTAAGGGCGATCGGAGAATCGATGATCAAGTTTGGTATCGCTAAGACAGCTCTTTCAAAATTAAAATCCGTTCCTGGTCCGCAACTTATAATAATGGGATTCGCCCTCGAGCTTGCCGCGGGAACATTGCAGGCGGCTTTTCAAAAAACGGCTAAAGGTTTCGCTACCGGCGTTAGAAATTTCGGCGGTGGTTGGGCGGATGTCGGTGAGCGTGGACGAGAAAGAGTATTTCTGCCAGGCGGTAGCAGTGTTATGCCCAATGCTCAACTAAACGCTACGGAAGGACAGCATATAATGATCAGTGGGCAGTTCGTTCAAAAAGGAGTGGATATGGTTCTAACATTTAACAAAGCTCAGGCACTGATGAGCAGAAACGGATGGTAAACTACGGATTACGATATCAGGCTGATTTTAAATCTTCGATGAAAATCGAGACTCCTTACTGGCTGCGTATAAGTCAGAAAAATTACAATGGAACGTTCTCTACAATAATCCTTGGAGAAACGCCATTTAATTTATCGCAACAGACGGATAATATCAGGGCGACAGTTCGTGGTAACGCCATTGAGGTGTCAATAAAAAACACTGGCAGCATCCCGATAGAAACTTTTCAATCAGTAAATGATGATGAGTTCCTGGTTGAAATAGGAACGGGTAACGACACGCTCTTTGTGGGATTCGTGGTGCAGGATGATAGTAGTGAGCTAATGGCCGACTATACACACGACATTGTATTGCAGGTTAACGATAACCTTGGTCTTTTAAAAGATGTTGCATTCAACCTCGACAATTCCGTTATAGCTGATTTTTATGCGAGGAATACCCTTGCCGCGATAATTCATCAATGCCTAAAACACACCGGACTTGAACTGGAAACATATGTATATGCAAATATTTGGGAAGATAGAATGAGTGAGGCCGATAGTTTTTTACCACAGTGTTCTGTCGATTGCAACATGTTCATCAATGGTTCATCCACTGATATCAACGGAAAAACAACTGACACTTTCATGAGTTGTTATGAAGTGCTTGACAGGATCCTTGATAGGTTCAATATGTCATTGTTCCAGGCTTATGGCCGCTGGAATATTGTTCGCTGGGATGAGTTGCGTGGCCTCACAACGATACATGCGTTTGTATATGATAAAGACTGGAATTTAATTGACTCAAAATTATTGCCGGACGCATTTACGGCGGGTCCGGTGATAGGAGGGATGTCGGTTCCGGATATGTTCCCTGAAAATGGTTTGGAAAGGCAAAAGATCAGGCCATTTTTGTTTGATCGAGAGACCTTCAACTATGTACAGCCAAAATACCTTCTAAAAAACTATGACCTGCAAACCCTTGGCGCGCTGATCAGGACCTATGTTGACACAGATGGTAATTCAGTAAGTGAATATGTAGCAACAGGATGGACTGCGGGATGGGGAGCAAATATTGTTACAAGATATATAAGGGTCGTAAGTGACGCGATAGGTAATGAAATTACCAGGTACCTTGTTTTGGTCGGACCAACATCCGATAGCCCGAGAGCCGTTCAAGGCGTGCCATTTGAAGTTACAAAAGGTGGCAAGATTAAGTTTTCATTTAGCGTAATGAGCGCTGATAGTTTCCCCGGACAAGCTACGATCAATTTTGCGGTAAGATTATTTGATGGAACTACCAACAGATATGTAGATGAGGTACCTGCCGGTAACGGAAACTGGATACCAGGCGTAGGGTTTAATTATCAAATAGCACCTGGCGATAATTTAGCCTCAGGCTGGCATAGTGTTGAAATATCTTCCTCTCAAATTCCCTTTGATGGATTGCTATTCGTATATCTGAATAAATCAGGTAACAACGGAAACGAGTTTAGGTATAGCGACATCCGTGTGGAATACACGCAGTTCATTAACGATTCAACGAAAATAATAGGGCATATTCATAAAGCCACTCAAACGGACGCTGTCGCACAAAAGACAAAGAATAATGAGGACGTAACAATCTATATCGATGACAGCCCTTCTAACCAGGCTGTAGGCACTCTTTTCCTGCCAACATTTCACGGGCTTGTGCAGGATCGTACAGCTCGCTGGCATCGGGCGGGATCTGCGGAAAGCAAAAGGCTCGGAGAGATCATGACAGGCGAAATACTCCAATGGAGATCGATAACCAGAACAAAGTTGGAGGGTACATTTTACGGCCTTGTTCAAAATGCTATGCACTTATCGCTTTTACTTCCAATCAAACACTCGGCGTTAAATCCATTGCGGTTCATATTTGGACGGATTGAAATTGATTTTAGAAATAACCGTGTGAAGTGCACTGCATGGGAATTAACAGGTCAGGCGGGCGAGTTCAACGTCAATCAACTATATACGTTCACCTATTTATACAGCACAAAATGAGCTTAGTAAGAGGGGAAAATGTTGTCGGTTATTTTTTTGAGAATGGACATTGGTATCCGGCTGTTTGCAGTAGATCTATGAGTATCCAGGTAAATGTCGATACGGTAGATACAACAACAACCGGATCCGGAATATGGAGAACGATAGTACCAACAAAAAATTCGTGGTCATTCACAAGGGAGGGATTGGTCAGCTTAAACGTGCCAGGCGGATTAACGATAGCTGATATAGAGTCCCGGATGCGTGCACACACTGAAATGTTACTAAGGTTTCAAGCTACCGCTGATGACGGGACGGTTTATACAGATGAAGGTTATTGCTATATAACGGGTGCAACTAAAGTATCATCATTTGACAATGTAGTAACGTGGAATGTGGATGGTACCGGAAACGGAAAGCTCACCCAGGTATTTACTCCAATAGTTCAACCCATACCAATTATGTACAGATATGAATATGAAGCAACTGGCGGTGAGACAGGTTTCACGGCCAATGGATCAGGCGGATTCCCCGACCTGAGAAATAAACAAATCATCAATGCCACTAAAGACGGTGTTGCAAATGGAAAGCTTGTAACCGGCGCTCCAGGTAGCAAGGAATTAAAATACGTTGCCGCTACCGGAGAATTCCAGTGGGCTTCAACATTTGAACCGGGAGAGATCGCGGTAGTTAACTATCAAAATTTATAACCATGAAACGGATATTGTTAGGACTTTTTTTATTGATTGGAATTTTTACAAAAGCTCAACCGCCAGGTACATCAATTACTTATACCCCTATGAATGGCGGGTACCAGTATATGTACTTAAAGGCTGATAGCGGGCTTGCTATTCCTTATCGTGATACAGCGCATAATCTTTGGCGTAATGTACACAGGCCGGGACTTGTTACTTGCAGGCCAGCGGATTCTTTATTTTATATGTGGACAGGTATTAAGTGGTCTGTAATGGGGGCGGATGTCGCTTCACTTATCTCACTGATCAATCAAAAGGTAGATTCAGTAACTGTTTCAGGAGATAGTTTATGGTACTGGAAACTTGGGGTATCGTACGGATATATTCTACCAACTGCGGGATGGAAATTAACCGGCAATGTGGTAACGGACGCAAATAAATTCGGCGCTACAAATTCGCACAGGGTGCCTTTTATTACTGATAATACGGAGCGAATGGTGATCGATGCGAGCGGGCTTGTAGGAATAGGAAACGCTAATCCGGATAAGATACTTGATATTGTTTCAACTACCGGAGGTGTGCTTATTTCACGAATGACTACCGTGCAGAGGGATGCTATAACGCATACGCAAACCGGAGAATTGATTTACAATACGACTACCGATAAATTCAATTATTACAATGGCGCTGCGTGGGTAGTTCTTAACGTTTCGGGAACGGAAACCTGGCAGGATGTTCTTACAAACGGATCAACATTAACGGCAAACAATGCCCCTAACTTTTCCGGCTATTCATTCTCTATGACAGGTGATGTTGGCAGCAAAAGAATACAGTTGATACTTGGTAGTGATAGTACGGCCTCTTTGAAACTGAGAAACACATCTGGCGGTGAGATAGCACAGTTTGCGCTTAATGGCACAGATTCTTCAGCTACGATTCAATCAACTTCAGGAAAAGTAAAAGTGAAAGGCCTTACCAATTTATCTACACAGGACAGGCTTATAGGACAGTACGATACCAATGATCAGTTGGGGTATGTAAGTGTCGGATCAGGTTTGACACTTAGCGGAGGGGTACTAAGTAATTCAGGCGTGACCTCCCCCGCAGGAAACTATGGAAATGTTCAATTAAACAGAAACGGTGTATTTGCAACTCCGGCAAGCGATAGTTTAAACTGGACTGGCGGAGATCTTGAAAATAAAGGATATTACCACGGCGCAGGTTTAACGGTAAATAAAGCTGTGGACGGAGTTGTGAGTTTTGTTGAGGCAAGTACAAGCGACTATGTGTCTTTAAGATCAGCAACGGCATCAGGATCAAACACGCAAACATTACAGGCTCGTAATGGTACTATTGCTAATATTGATCAAATACCATCAGTACATCCTGTTGGTGATAGTGCATGGTTAAAATATGGCAACTCAATAACCGCAGGTGCATCATGGCTCGGTACTACAAATAATGCCCGACTGAATTTCATTACAAATAATGTAAACACCATGTCCCTTGATTCACTCGGGGCAAGGTTGTTTTTAAAGAATGGGCTTAACCCATTGCTATCGTTTAAACAATCTACAACTAATCAGGAATGGCAGGTGAGAGCAAATTCAGGGGACGGTGCTTCAAGTACAGGGTTTAATATTTACGATGCCACTAACTCAAAGACAAGACTTAGGATAACGGCATCCAACAACAGCCCACAACTAACCTTTGGCAATGCGGACGAAAGCATTCCAAGCGAAACATTTTTTTATATCAAAGGAACTTCTCAACACGCAGGAACGCTTGATGTACGTAGTGATAGTTCAACAGGCGTAGACTTCTCTACTGTTGAAGTTGAAAAATCAGATTACACGAATGGCGAAGGGGCTGCTTTGGGAGTGTACGGAAATGTAGGGATTAGCGGCTCTGTGTTTGGATTTCCATTAAAAAATCTTAGTGAGGTAAGGATGCGTAATACCTACAATGTATTTGAAGTGCAGGGAGCGCACAGATTGTATATTGGCAATAATGATACGGCTCGAATTATTTTAGATAGTATTGGAGGTAAGGTAAGACTACCGGCGTATGGGAGCGGCTTAAAGACAGGAACGGCAACCTATGCGGCTAATTTCGATGCCAATGGATATTTGATTGAAGGGACTACGCCCGCCGTACAAGGCTCCGGCACACTCAACTACCTATCCAAATGGACACCAAATGGAAGTACTTTGGGGAATAGTTCTGTATTTGATTCTTTGTCAAGAATAGGAGTTGGAACAACCGATGTTTCAGATTTGTCGGGCGCACAATTTGGTGGCGCAGGAACACAAAAGCCAGTCGGGTTTTTTATAAACAATACAGCCAGTAAAATTGCATCTGTTGTAATAGGTGGGGCTAATGGTGCGGCTATACAATTTGTAAATAGCTCTCGTGCACCAACAGCAGATTTCGGTTATGCATTAGGTGACCTGTATTTTGTCAATCGCAACTCTGGTAACATTTATTTTGGAGATGCTTCAGTCGCTGGCAGGGTTACAATTGGGGCGGGTACAGGGAACACGGCTATAACGGGTACGTTAGGGGTGACGGGAACTGGAACGATAGCGGGAACAAAAATCAACGCTAACAATATTCAGGGAGGAATTGCCGGAACAAGTAGCACGTTTTCTATTTACAATAACCAATCAAGTTTTGCCACAGAATTACAGATACACGGTTCAACCGAAACGACATACGGAAGTGGCGTATCAATTCCGTCTGGTTACATGGCAGTCAATGAAACGTTACCCACATCAACAGCTTACAAATTTGAGGTAAATGGAGCAGCTAATATAATTTCCGCCCTAACCGTAGGAACAACGGCTACGGTGGGAACATCAGTATCTACACCTTCTATTATTACTGCAAGTGGTGGATTGAGTATTGCTCCATCAAATGGGGTTACAACTATAAGTGGAACAACGGCAAATCCAACGGCTGTATTAGCTGTTCAAAATAACACATCAACGACAGGCGCATATCCCGTTACAGCTTCTTTTTTCAGCCCGTCAAGCACATCAACCGGCGGTTCTGTTATTTTCTTTGGTAAAGATGCTACACACTATAGCTCTTTAACATGGGAGAATGGAGGATCAGCAACACAGGGAGCGTACTATCAAACCTATGCCAACTCTTACCCCTTTGAATTTCAGGGAAGCAATAACATTTTTAACCCAACCACAAACACATACTTTAAGATCAGCGGTACAGGAATAGCAGCGATTTCCTCTGGAGGTATAAGTATAGGAAATGGCACAACGAATCCAGCGGCTTCATCAATACTTGATTTAACCAGCACAACCAAAGGGCTGCTCATTCCACGCCAAACAACAGCCCAGCGTGATGCCATTAGTTCTCCCGCTACAGGACTACAGCTTTACAATACCGATAATAAAGCACCTGAGTGGTATAATGGCTACTCATGGGGTAACGCAGGTTTACAGACACAAAATTCAAGGGTAGCTTCTAATTTTTCCGTAACGTCTTCAACTACCCTTACAAATGTTACCGGACTTACAGCTACGGTAATCGCTGGAAAGACCTACAAATTTGAAGCGAGGTTATATTTAACTGATGGTACTGGCGGAGTAAATTTTGCGATAGGTGGCACAGCAACAGCAACTGATTTCAAAGCTTGGGGAGGTACTTATGAATCAATGGGCGGAGGAACTGTTACAAGCGTATTAACAACAAGTTTAGGAAGTGATATCGGACGCACCAGTGTGAACGATGCAAATTTTACTATGATAAGCGGAACAATAACTGTAAATGCTGGAGGCACGTTAACTGTTCAATTTGCACAAGATACGAGTGACGGTGACCCTTCTATAATTCTAAAGAACAGCACATTTACGGTAACAGAAATTTTATAAAAAGCAAAACCAAAAACAAACATGAAGAAAGTTACAACGATCGTAGTAGCAATGATGATTTCGCTCTGCAGTTTCTCACAGAAAAAAGACAGCGCAGTCGTGGTGCAGATCCTGATGGACACCACACAATTCAAGCAGGCAATTCAGCAGATTGATAAGAATGTCGATAGCAAGTCAGTGAGTAATTGGCTGATCGGCGTGCTTACGCAGAACGCACAAATCAGGAAGTACCCGGCAAATAAATAATAATTAAAAAACCATTCAATGTTCAATGATACCAGGAGAACTGACAAAGCCGATAGACGAAATAAAAACGCCGAGCAATCGCATTTTAATTATCGGCATGATCCTGATCATTATGGCGCTCACTTCGGCGGTAGTCTGGCAGTGGCGCAAAAAAAACAGCGATTGCGATGATACCAAAGCGGAGAACGCAAGGCTTAACAAGTGGAAGTTCGATCACCTTGAAGAAGATAACCAACGGCTCACTAAAAGAAACGAATACTTTGACTCAATGATGCAACTATCAAAAAAACTCTTAAAAGATACACAATGAAACAGGTAAAATACCTCACAGCATTTTCCATGCTTTTGCTTTTGATGTTTCGTCCCGCTGAAGATCAAAAAGCGCAGGCTATTAAGCCATCGACACAAATTGAGGCTGAAAACAATCTTTTAAAAAAAGAGATAGCGGCAAAACAGGATTCCGTTTTGCGCAACCTCTCGGAGGCTGTAAAACAAAAACCCGTTGTGATCTACAAAACACGCTATCGTCCAAAGATCGTCTACGTGACTTCGGATAATTCGATAGCCGGTATTGCACCCGGTACAAAATGCGATACTGTTTTCTACCTGGTAAAAAAAAAGAACCTGCTTCAACGGGTATTCGGGAGCCGGGCAATGGATACACTCAGGATAAGATGATCTCCAAACAATGATTTATTCACCTTTCAAATAAATTTTATGAAAAGTACATTTCTTACTCTCAAATGGAGAGACTTAGGTAAAGCGATCGTGGTCGCATTCCTTTCAGCATTCGTAGCGGCCATCTACAAAGCCATTGGCGGTGATTCAGGAGGCTTCCATTTCCCCAGCGGTGCAGAATGGCTGACTGCTCTTAAAGTAGGCGCAGGCGCTGCACTGGCTTACCTGGTTAAAAATTTATTCACCGACGACGTAGCCGCCGCAAAAAGAACACTCGATGAAGCACGCAAAGCATAGCATAGCAGCCCTGTTCCTGATCAGTGTGATATCCTGCTACGGCCCTAAACAAGCAAAAAAGCAGGTTGATCGTGCGATCCTTGAACAACCTGGTACAGCCGCAGCGGAGTTAAGAAAAGCATTCCCCTGCACCCAACTGGCAAAGACGGACACAACCGTTATTTTAACCGATAGCGTAGTGTACGTTGATTGCCCGCAGGATTATGCACCGGTAACTCCTGATACAACGATCACGGTTGTAAACAATATCAAAGTAGATTCAATGACCCGCTTCGGCACTACCAGGATTGTAAAAGTACCTGTGCATCTACCTGTAAAAACTCAAGTAGTTACAAAGTATATCCACGATAACACCGATGACGCTATTATCAAAGACCTGGCTGGCCGGCTGGAAGCTATGACTCTGCAGGATGCTAAACACAAAGGATCCTCCGACAAATGGTTTTGGATTGCCATGGGTGAGCTTGCGATCATCGGCATAGGTATTTTTCTGAAACTAAAATCTGCCAACCTAAAGTCGCTGTTTAAAAGATGAGCATCTCCGAAAAATACCGGTACATAACCTATAACGGCTCAACCTTTCCGGATGATCCGTACAGGGAAGTGATGGTGACACTAAATCATGAGATCAAAGACGAGTACTTTCCTGCCATGCAGGAGGCGTTCCCGAACATTCAGCGAGGGATGGCATTTTTAATTACAGCCATGACTAAGCAGGAGGGGTTCTTTAAAGGCTCAAAATCTTATCGCACCAATAACCCGGGCAACATCGGAAATGTGGATACAGGGGCGAGCAAATCGCACCAGACGCTCACTGATGGAATAAAAAAACAGGTTGATTTCATTCAACGTATCATCCTGGGCGGGCACAAGGCCTTTCCTATTGGGAAGCCGGTAAAGATCATACCATACCTATCGCCGGATGTGGGTTGGTGCCCTGGTTACAATTTTACTTACATTGGCCAGCTCGACCAGTTCATCAAAATCTATTCAACCGGGGCACGTAAGTCCAATTCTTATATCAATACGATCGTAAGTTATTTTAAGATCAACGGAGTAATCATCACACCCGAATCGACCTTACAACAAATCGTTTCTGTATGACACAGCTTGAAAAACAAAAGGAAATAGAACGGCTCCGGATCATCCTGAATAGCTATGGACTCTTTTTCTTCCGGATACTGAAAGGATAGTTTTCATGCGGCCTGGTTATGAGGCGGGCACTCTATACTTTGATCGTAATACCAGTGTTTGGTTTTACTCACCGGTTCTTGTTTCTACAGGGGCTTTTTCTTCCAGAATCACGGTGTTTTTCTCCCCGCTAAAATTTGCAGTCATCATTACTGATCATTTCCTTTGCTACCAGATAAGAATTATTTAGTGCGATCACACGAAAGCCGGGAGACGAATCCCGGTTTTTTTATAGCTTCCTGCTGAGTTTATTTATTTTCGCAGCATCAGCGGTGAGTCCCAGGTCACGCAAATACTTTGCATAGCTAACAAAATCCTTGTGACCGGTAAGACTCATAATATCCGCGTCACTTGCGCCATCCGTTTTTAAATGAATTACCCTTGTATGTTTTGCCCCGTAGATAGTATAATGTTCTGGCAGTTTAAGCCTGATTCTTACCTTCCTGAATCTCTTTGAAAAAAACTCTTTCCCAAATGGTTTTGCCGAAGGTTCACCGTATGCGCCAAATACATAATACTCTGACGGGTATTTGTCGATACCTCTTTCTAAAAAAAGAGCTTTGATATTTTCATCGAGCGGAATGTAACGAGCAGAACTTCCTTTGGTGCCTCCTGACTCAGCGAGGATCTTATTTTCAGTCCACATAATGTTGCCGACCTTTAAATTCATCAGCTCCTTTTCAGCCCTCACGCACAAATAATATACCGTTTGAAATGCCAGGTAAGTGTATGGATCTTCAATCTTTAATGCTGTGGTAATATCCTTTAGCGCCTGATCATCGTAATACCGGTGTTTATTGGTACTCGATTTCAACTTGTCGATCCCGACACATGGAGATTCGCTAATGATCTTTTTCTTTTCAAGAAATTTAAAAGCGGTCCGTATAAAATCGTGAACGTTATTATATTCCCGGTTGCCGTAACCATACTTTCTTTTAGATGATTGCAGAAACGCTTCAATGTGGTTGCTATTGATATCTCGAGCGTCATTATAAAGAAGGTCGTTTAACCGAAGCCATTCCATGAGCCGGGTAACATATCTGTTATATCTCGAAATGGTGTACTTATCAAGGCCACGGAGTTCCCATTTTTCTAAGAATAGGTGCAGGGCATCGTGAGCATTCATCGACCTGGGCATGATGATCCCTTTCCTTTGTTTTTCAATATGCCTTTTCTCCGGTTCAAAAGGATTGTATCCCTGTTTGAGTGAGATCGTAATTTGTTCAAGTAGCCAGTCGGCGAATTCTCTTTTATCCGATCCCTTGCGCCGGTTCATATCCTCTGTGATCCGAAACCTGTACCATTCTTTATTGTCATAATAGGGTTTTACTTCTACCGGTATCCGGTAGTAATACTCTATATACCAGCCTTTTGGGGCTTTGACAAGTCGGGGTTTTCTATAGTTGAATATCCTTGACAGACTTTTGGCAGAGTTTTTTGATGAAACTATGAAACCCGCTACAGGAACGGGTTTCATGATGTGCGGAAGAGGAGATTCGAACTCAGCCATAAAACGCTACTTTAAGTATTTGCATTGATATTCAATTATAAATTGGCGGGGTTTTGGATATTATTTTTTATGTACGGCATAGAGCGGCGGGGATATGGCAGAGTGCTATCGTTTTGTTTTTTCGTATGAAACCGGCAATAGTATTGATTATTGATAAAGCACAACGTCATAATAAAATGGTTCCTTTGATTTATATTCTTTGTTGAAGAGAGATTTTTATGATTTGTTATTTAGTAGTTCTTGCAACAACCGATTGTTCTCTTCTAAAAGAGTTGTAGTTGTCTTCGACCTGGTAGCGGCTTCAATTACATAATATAGTATCGCCGCAAAGATTCCAAGCCCAATAATTGAGCAGATTAACCAGATTGCTGTATTTGATTCCATAGTATTTGTTTTAAACTAAGACCTCCTAATTTCTTATTCGGGAATAAGTGACAGGAAGGCCAAATGATTTTGCAATTTTATCCATTATCTCAAAACTTTGCTTGCTGGCAGAGTTTTTCATACCAGAATTTTCTATCGGAGAGGTAACTGTAGTTCCCTGAAAAGTCCACGACAAAAGTCCCTTAAAAATAGAAACGGTATCTCGCTTATTGATTGTTAAAAACCCGCCAGTAATTCCATCAAAAGGCTTGTTGGTGGTGATAATAATGTTGGTATCAATTGAAGTTGTATTGAACCCCTCATCAAAAAGAACGTTTACAAGCTTCCTATAATCAATCGTTCCGTGGACCGTAATAGTGTTATCCTTTTTATTCTGCCCATAAGCATTGTTTAGAAATGCAAGAACAAGAATTAACAGTGTCGCCTTCATTGTTTTCTATTTATAATTACTGAATTAGCGTTTCGTTTGATCACCCCGGTTACAGTAAAAATGCTCACAATCTCATCTTTTGGCAAATCAAATGGAGGGTAAGCCAGTTTTCCGTTCCTTGCGCCTCCTTCAAATACCATAGTATTATCAGAGTATAAAGTGAAAAATTCACTATCTGCCTCGTCATTTTTATAAAATATCCGTTTCAACATCCTGCGGTCTCTCGTTTCTATAACATACACTTCACCTGGTTCTATGAATTTGCTCTGACATTTAGTGAGACCAACAACGCAACCTGGGGGATAATTAGGGATCATACTATTGCCATATATGCGAATTGCTGCCTGAGAGTCATGTAGAAGGTCTCCTACGTCTATTGTTCCAGATGGAGCATGAATGGGCGACATTTCCGTTTGAGTAATTCCTGCGGCCGCTGGTGCATCATAGAGAGGTATTCTCTTGGCGGAGCTATTATTTTTTAAATCATTTCTTTTGGAGAGGTAATTTTTTTCACGTGAAACATTTTCTGTAATATTTAGTAATTCCTCAGCTCGCTTGATTGTTTCATTTGTGATTTCATATTCGCCCTGCAACATCTTGAATAAATGCGACCTACTATAACCCAGTTTTTTAGCATATTCGTCCCTGTTTAATACTATCCTATTGAGTTTTGCCTCATTATAAATAGCTTCTAACCTGTCGCTTTTTACTTTTTCGATCTTTTTCATTGAATAAAATGAAACACAAAGTGTATTTTATTGAATAATATCTAAATTTTCAAATAATACATAATTAGTGTTGTGAAACATAAAATGTATTGTATGTTTGTAATCGAAAACACAAATGTAAATATACAGTATGGAAAACACAATACCACAAATAGGTAAGATGGTTTTGAGGTCAGAGGTTTTGAAAACCATAGACACTCCTCAACACCGGGTTGGTATCGCCGCTGTGATGGGACTCACAGAAAACGCAATAAGGCAATACATAATACGCAACGACGTAAAACTCACCCAATATGCTCCATTACAATACATAAAGCAAGTAATGGGTTGCCTTGATGCATCAGAAGTTCTGGAGCCTAAAAAAGATTTTGAGTAATGACCATCCTTCGCACGATAGAACCAAAAGAGGTGGTTTCAGTGGAACTGCTTGAAAAATTGAAAGCACGGGATGAAGCCAGGGCAGAGAGAGCGATCGAGGCATTTGAGAAGAAACAACGCACAAAAAAGAAAACCGCATAAAAAAGCTATATGAAAAAAGTAATCGACAATGAAGGCAAGTCGGTGATGATCCCTGAAAGCCTTTATAACGAACTCAAGCAGGAATTCGACAAAGGAACATGGGGAGTAATGATAAAAGTAGATGGCCAACCTCACATGATCATCATTCCTGACAACTTCTAAAAACAAAAAACCGCTGGACAGCGACAACTGCCAACGGTTAAAAATAAAATTAGACATGGCAAAGCTATTCAAAATTATCGAAATCGAAAAAGAAGGCGACTCCATAGCCGTCACTTTAGACAATGATAAAACCATCCTGGTTGACGCTAACGACTTCAAATCCTTCCTTGTTCGCCATGATCGTCTCGACTATTGCAATGACAATGTACAGGCCGGAGAACATATTCAATTTGCCGGAACGATCTCTTTTGAGGAATACATGCAATCGGAATTACAGTACATCGCCCCCGATATGTATGACTATATCATCTGTAAAAAGATCAATTGTAGCAAAAGAATGGACGGGCTGTTTGAATGCCTGGATACGATCTGCAAAGATTATAACGACAAACGTTTTTCAAATCTTCAACCAATCAACCTCTAAACTATGCAACCGTATTTCATCTATATATCAATAGCCCTTTTAGCGATCGCTCTTTTCTACTTCCGTGTGATAGTTCCCGCTCAGCGCATTAAAAACGAACTGAAGCTGGCGAATATATCAAAGGACACCAACGATGCGCAGGACGAAGATTATTGCAGGATAGCCGCCGTGATCTCCAAATGCAAAAGTGAGTTTGGCCTTAGATGCTGCGTTCAATCAGTAGCGGTATTTCAAAAGAAATACGGAAATAATATCACTGGTATTCATGACGTGAATGAACTGATAAGATTCATTGAAAAGAAGCAGGGAGAATTGAAAGTGACCCTATAAAGACAATAATATTTAAAAATTAAAATGAGATAAGATTATGGACACAAGTCAATTGGCAACAAAATCAAACGCAGATATTATCCAGCGTCTGGTTCTCGATGGTGACCTCTCAAAAATGTCACCCGATCAAAAGCTTTCCTATTATAACCAATTCTGTAATGCGCTTGGACTGAACCCACTTACCCAACCTTTTCAACTTATCACATTTCAGGGGAAGCAACGACTGTACGCAACAAAAGATTGTACTGAGCAGCTTCGTAAAATTCACGGAGTTAGCATTACCGATGTGACAGCTACTAAACTTGATGATGTGTATGTAGTGACCGCTAAAGCGAAAGATAAGGAAGGCAAGACTGATGCCGCTACAGGTGCCGTTCCTATCGCAAATTTAAAAGGTGCTGATCTGGCAAACGCTCTGATGAAAGCCGAAACAAAAGCTAAGCGCCGGGTAACACTTTCTATCTGCGGACTTGGTTTGCTTGATGAGAGCGAAACCGATACGATGAAAGGAGCGCAGACTGCGCCTGTAACAGAAGATACTGTTGCTGAAGTGGTAGAGGCGACCAAAAATCCTGAAGAAAAATTTGTTATACCTGGTCATTGGTACGCAAAGCTTGAGAAGTGCCAGAACATTAATGACCTGCTGTCCCTTTACGAAACTCACAAAGAAACGATCGAGGCGACAGCTGAACTAAAGCAGTTATTCACTGAAGCTAAAACAAAGCTGCGCAAGCCGGTTGTGGCATCGTAGAGATTCGTTAACCAAAATAAAAATAAGATCATGCAATCAACAGAATTAATGACGACAAGCATACTCAGCCTCTTTGAAACAACTAAAGAGCAGCGTGCGACATTCATCACCGACGTAGTAGAACGCCTCCAAAACGGAGAAGTTGATCCGCTGAAGGTCCATCTCCAGGTAAAGGCTATGGAAGAAATTATCAATGGCCTAACCTGTACCGATGAAAAGAAAAATAAACTCTTCACCATGGCCCTCAATTACAAAGCCATGTTACTGGAAGCTGCTGAAAAGCATGGAAAGAAATTCCAGTTGCATAACGCTGAGTTTTCAATAAAGGAAGTGGGAACGACTTATGACTGGAGCAAATGCGAGGATCCTGAATTAAATGAACTCCTCGCACAGCAGGAGGCTTTAAAAGAGAAGATCAAAACAAAGCAGGATTTTTTAAAGACCGTCCCGGCGGCTGGTTTGCTGATCACAATTGAAGAGACCGGGGAAACTATCAGGGTTTTTCCTCCTGCTAAATCATCAACAACATCTGTAGCGGTAAGTCTGAAATAAAGTTTTGGAAGGAGCGACACATTATATCGAACAGTGGCAGGATAAAAACGGCAATCAGCATCTGACCAGGCTAAAGCCGATCAACGAGTTCAATCAGGCGCTTACGAAATCAAGGTATGGATTCAAAACGATAGCTGTCTTCAGGATAAAACTTAAAAAAATTTGTAACAATGGACACGCAGACAATGATAGAAGAGTGCAAAAAGTTGGTACCGGAAAGGGATAAACCAGTTCTTTTTGAAACTCCGATGATCGTGAAGATATCACCTCATACTGAAGTAATGCGGGCTTACGGTGTACTTGTTACTGGTCAGGGTGAATTGAAGGTTATGGATATCGATCACCAGTGGCATATCGTTTTACCAAATCAACTAATGATCCAGTTCGTAGTAAATACTCTCTACCAGCTGTTGAAATTAATGAAGCATGAAACTAAAGTGTGACGTGTATTCGCTGGTAGGTAAGGGTAAAATCTACGGTTACTCAGGCGACGAAGTGAAAATAATAAGTGATAAAGGAAATGTGCTGGTAGTGGAAGATTCAAAGGGAAATCGGTTCCCGGTCTCAATAGATGAAGTGACAACAAGCGAAGTCCAGTCCAAAGAAAAGCCATTTACCGAAACGAAACCTATTACTCACCATGGTGCAGCCAAAGCAAGGCAGAAGCGAGTAGCTGCACCATTAAATAATCAAAAAGAACTGTTTTAAATATGAAAAAAGTAACTGAACCAATTGTCATCACAGGCGATACCATCAACGGCAAATCCGTCCTGATCGCCGAAATCCCAAAAGGGAAAAAACTTGAAAAGTTAAATGAGGCGCAAGAGAAGCACATGGAAAAGGTAAAGGCTTTTTGGCTTGACTACATCTTCTCATGCAAGAACCAGGTGAACAGAGAATCTGCTTCCATTGGGATCGAATGGTTATACAACCTTGCGGGGTTTGAACGCCCGATAATGATCTTTCTTGATAGCCCAATGGCATGCCAATACGCTGTGGCCTATTTAAAAGCATTGGTGGAAACATTACCGCCGTCAGGCGGTCGGTTTTTAGATCAGGTGTGGTCGCAGGTGGGGTCGCAGGTGGGGTCGCAGGTGTGGTCGCAGGTGTGGTCGCAGGTGAGGTCGCAGGTGGAGTCGCAGGTGGAGTCGCAGGTGTGGTCGCAGGTGGAGTCGCAGGTGGGGTCGCAGGTGGGGTCGCAAAAACTTTCTTACGAAAGTTTTTGCTCCTACGGATCCGTTGCCGATTATGGATGGGTTTCCTGGCTTGACTTCTTTCAACAGATCGGAGTTCACAATCACGAAGGCTTTCAACAGTTTAAAAATGTACTGTTATCAGGAGTCTATGACATGATCCATTTGAACGGATTTTGTATCGTGTCAGGCCTGCCATCAGAATTACATCGAGACAACATTGACCGCCTCCATAGTGTAAATGGTCCCTCTGTAAAATTCAGGGATGGTTACTCTCAATCCTTCATTCACGGTGTTTATATAGAGCCTGAATTATTTGAGCGCCTGCTTTCCAAAGAGTACACGTTCAATGATTGGGTGAAAGAAGAAAATGAAGAGATCAAATCCGCAGTGCTTTCATTCATGGAAGAGAAGTGGGGATCGGAATATCTGTTCAGGTTCATCTCTGATCATTTAAAAGAGGTTGACACATTCACGGATAAAAAGCCCGCCGAATATCTACAGGGTACTACAGGCGGCATGAACATAGGCGTGTACACCCTTTTCAAAGGAACACTCAACGATATCAACTTGGCTTTTGTGAGGTGCTATTGCCCTTCCACAGATCGCATGTTCTTTCTTTCGGTCAATCCTTCCCACAACAATGCAAAGGATGCGATTGCAAGCCTATACCGTGTTCCCGCAAAACTGAAAGGTGAGATCAAATACATCCAACGCCAGGGAGAAAGGTTTTCAACCGTATTTACCAAACAGGGTAATACTATTCTATCTACAATGAACAAAGTCGATTTCGAAAACCTCACCACGATTTCCGGCAACGAATATTTTTCAAAAATGAAGTACGAATATTAAAACAAACAACATGCAAACAGCAACAGCAAAAAAAGTGAACGTAGCGCCTTCGTCCTCTCACGGGCATTTTATTGAAGGCGCAAAGCACGTGGTTAATCTCGATCGTGTAAACGAGACGTTCCATGTGAAAGGTAAAAGCCAGTTGACAACAAACAATCACACGACTCTTGAGATCGAAGAAGATTGTTTGATTACCTGTCAGACGGTATATGATCCTTTCACAGGAGCTTTCAATAAGTCTAAGGATTAACTGCAATCTATGATTGGCAGTAGGATGAATGCTGCCAATCATTTTATTCATCATTCATCATTTCAAAAAAATATTATGGGATCGAAAACAAAAAACGGCGCAAAGCGCAGTACGATAAAGGTAGAGGGCAACACCATATCCGGAACGGCTGCTGATATCACTGAACGCCTTAAAAAAGTAGCAGACAAGATAAATCTAAAGGAATCAGGTAATAATCAGCCCGAACATCCAATTGAGATCAAAGGCGCTTCGCTCAAAGATGATTTCTGCAATTACACTTATGAACTCACTCAGGAGCCAACCAAAGGCGACACCTGCAAACGTTCCGGTGCATCGATCATCCACGATGATATGAAAGCTGCATTCAAAAAGCTGAATGTGCACCTGGCTGTGATCTGTGAAGAGTTGCCTGCTGAAGACATTCAGGATATCGAGCATTTTGAAAATATGGATTTCGGAGAAGAGCAGATAAAAGGTTCTACACAGGAACTCGTGCAACGGTTCACAGTTTCATCATTCATGCTTGACGGTGATGGCGAAAAGGAAAGCATTACACTGGTAGGTGAGAAAAGACTCAGCACCGGGGAATATGTAAAGCTCACCACTCCAAAGAAATCATGGTTTGGCGATTATGCTTTTGTCAATGAGCTGCGGGTTGCTATTGATGATCTGAAAATCGAAGTGGAAGAATACATGAACGGAAAGGCAGCGCCTAAGATGGTACAAACCGAAATGTTTGAGGAAGAAAAGCTTGTGGAGGAAGACGTGTAATGGGAAGGAAGAAATCACATATCACAGTAACAGATCAATTCTGCGGTGCTATTTAAAAAAATGCAACATGCAAGTTTATTTAGTGGAATAGGAGGCTTTGATCTCGCAGCTCAATGGATGGGATGGGAGAATGTGTTTCACTGTGAATGGAATGAATTCGGACAAAAAATTTTAAAACATCATTGGCCTAATGCTATTAGTTACGGAGATATTACCAAAACAGATTTCTCTATTCACCGAGGAACCATTGACGTGCTTACCGGAGGATTCCCATGTCAACCATTCTCCCTTGCTGGACTTAAAAAGGGAACAGAGGATGACCGTCATCTCTGGCCGGAAATGCTTAGAGCAATTAGAGAAATTCAACCAGGTTGGGTCGTTGGCGAAAACGTTTACGGAATTATTAATTGGAATGGAGGGTTGGTATTCGACGAAGTGCAGACTAACCTGGAAGCTGAGGGGTACGAAGTGTGGCCGTATGTTTTGCCAGCTTGTTCCGTCAATGCCTCGCATAGGAGGGATCGCATCTGGTTTGTTGCCCACTCCAATGAAATCCGACTCAGAACCATTAAAAAGAAGGTTCAAGTTGAGCCATTGCATAAATGGAGTGCAGGGGGGGGGGGCAGAACAGGGCAATATATCTATTCCGCTGTCATGGCCTATCGCTGAAACAATCAATAGAGATGACCGAATTGATGATGGGCTTCCCTACGCAGTGGACAGACTTGGAGCACTTGGAAACGCAATAGCTCCCCACGTTGCACTACAAATTTTTAAAGCAATTAAAATGTATTCTGATGCAGTTAAAAAAAGGTAAACGAAACATGATTATTCGCTTGTTTTTGAGCTTATTTTTCATTAATTTGATGGTATATATTCCCCACAGAATTTATGGTAAAAGCCTCCATCAAAAGACAACAACCAACGCTGAAAAATCCGGACAGGATTTGTGTAGTCTGTCAGAGAGACTATGTAGCAGTTTCACCTCTTCAAAAAACTTGCAGCTTAGATTGTCGCAAAAAACTTTGGGATTCGAACTCCAAAACCTTCAGGGGCAGAAATCCTCATGCTATGAAGGAATACAATCAAAACAGATTAAAGAAAAATCCGGATGCCTGGAAACAAAAAACACAGGCAGAACGATTAGAGATTATAAAACTTCTTGGTGGAAAATGTATTGCGTGTGGAGTATCAAATACAAGTTGGCTTCACATAGATTATGTTCCTACAATGAAAGGTACTGGCTTTCGCCATCCCCGGCACAAGAAATGGGTAATAGACAATATAAAGAATTTCAGAATTCTTTGTGCCAACCATCACTACGAATTAACCATCACCGGCAAAATTCAAGGCACAAGTATTACCCAATAGTATTTGACGGGCCCACTCTTTTTCTCATCTCCATTAGAGATTCCCATTATCATTTATTCCAGGTGAAGCAGTGTGGTAATGCAGTAACTCCACCGGCAATGGAATTCTTAGTTCAACAATGTGTCGAATCACTCAACTAAAATCAATGGAACCAAAGTATAAAAAATTTATAGAGGATAAGATCATCACCACACCTGACAAAGGTTTTAAAGTGGAGGAATCCGACCTGCATCCATCTGACTTACCACATCAGCGTGATATTATCCGCTGGAGTGCTAAAGGTGGCAACCGTGCAATCTTTGGTTCATTCGGTACAGGCAAGACACAGATGCAATTGGAGCTTATGCGGCTTGCCGTTCAGAAGTTTGAGGGCAAAAGCGGTAAACATTTCGGGTTGATCATTTGTCCGCTTGGAGTAAAGCAGGAATTCAAAAAAGATGCTGCCCGGCTCGGGATGGATATTCAATATGTCCGTAACAATGAAGAGGTGAAAAACAGAACGACGCCTTACCTGATCACAAACTATGAGCGTGTTCGTGATGGTGGCATTAAAGTTACCGGCTTCATTAAAAGCTTGATATTCGTTTCACTCGATGAAGCCTCTGTACTTCGTTCCTACGGATCAAAGACCTATCAGGAATTCTTACCGATGTTCCAACAGGTCCCGTACAAATATGTTTGCACTGCTACACCTTCACCAAACCGCTACAAAGAAATAATCCATTACGCCGGCTTCCTCGGAATTATGGACACTGGCCAGGCACTTACACGTTGGTTCAAACGTGATTCTACAAAAGCAAATAAGCTGACACTGTATGAACATAAGGAACGTGAGTTTTGGTTGTGGGTTTCATCATGGGCTGTATTCATCACAAAGCCATCTGATCTCGGTTACAGTGATGAGGGATATGATCTTCCTGAAATGAAGATACACTGGCACCTGGTTAAAAGTGAAACGGATGAAGTGCATGCAGATCGTGACGGACAGATAAAAGCTTTCAAGGATGTTGCCGTGAGTTTATCCGAAGCATCAAAAGAGAAAAGGGAAAGTGTACTGGACCGTGTGATCATGGCTGATCAAATTATTTCCAAAGGTGGTAAGAAACATCACTGGCTGATATGGCATCACTTGGAAAGAGAACGTGAGCTGATTGAAGCAAATATCGCAGATGTGGTGTCAGTGTACGGTTCACAGGATGAGCCCGTAAAAGAAGAGCTATTGATGGGTTTTGCAAATGGAGATTACAGGATCCTTGCAACAAAACCTTCCATTGCCGGCCAAGGCTGCAATTTTCAATACCATTGCTCTGATGCGATCTTCCTTGGTATCAATTATGAGTTCAATGATTTTATTCAGGCCATTCACAGGATACACCGCTTTCAGCAAACAAAGGCTGTAAACATCCATATCATTTATACTGAAGCTGAAGAGCACATCAAACGTGAACTGGAAGCTAAGTGGGCACGTCATTATGAGTTGGTTGATAAAATGACATCGATCATCCAACAGTACGGACTTACCAACATCACGGCCATTGGTGAATTGAAAAGAACAATCGGTATCGAGCGCAAAATGGCAAAGGGTGAATTCTTTACCTACTGCAATAATGATTGTGTTGCTGAATATGCCACAATGGAAAGTGATTCCAAAGGGATGATCTTGACTTCAATTCCTTTCAGCAATCACTATGAATACACGCCTTCATACAATGATTTCGGTCACACCAATAACGATGATCACTTCTTTGCCCAGATGGATTTCCTTACCCCGAATTTGTACAGAGTATTGCAGCCTGGTAGAGTTGCCTGCATCCATGTGAAAGACAGGATCCTGTTTGGCAATGTCACAGGATACGGCCGTCCTACGGTAAATCCATTCCATGCAAAAACACTCTTCCACTTCTTGAAGCATGGCTTCCAGTTCTTTGGAATGATCACAGTTGAAACGGATGTGGTAAGGGAAAACAATCAAACATACAGGCTCGGGTGGAGTGAAAAATGTAAGGACGGTTCAAAGATGGGCGTGGGATCACCTGAATACCTCCTACTGTTTTTCAAACCGCAAACTGATTTATCCAGAGGATATTCTGATGTACCTGTTGTAAAGAGCAAACAGGAATATACACGCGGGCAATGGCAGATAGATGCCAGGGCGAAGTGGAACAGTTCAGGAAATAGTTTACTGATGCCTGATGAAATAAGGAAGCTCGGTGTTGATATTCTTGGTAAAAAATTCTCTACCCACTTTCAGGATCACATTTACAATTATGAACAGCATGTTGCATCTGCAAACGCTTTGGATAAAGAAGGTAAGCTACCTGCAACTTTTGAAATGCTGAAAGTGCCGGCCCGCATGGATAATGTTTGGGATGATATCGTACGCATGCGCACACTCAATTCCAAACAAACACAATCCAAAGAACAAAATCACATCTGTCCTTTTCAACTTGACATTGTTCAGCGTGCAATAAACCTGTGGAGCAATCCGGGTGATGAAATTGCTGATCCTTTCGGTGGCATCGGTTCAGTTGGATATGAAGCGATCACGATGGGTAGGAAGGCGCATTTGTGTGAGTTAAACAGTGAGTATTTCCATTATGGTGTGGGATACTGCAGGGAGGCTGAACACAAAAGAAAAATACCAACATTATTTGACGCCTTAAATCTTGAAGTAGCATGAGAGTAATTGACTACAATACTCACTTCCACATCTTTTGGCAGTTCGATCACTGGCATAAGCGGAACCTTGAAGCTGTGAAGGCAATCGAGCCGGCCAGCGACCGCCGCTACATAGTCGATGAAAAGAAGGGCCTTCGCTTTTGGTATGTGAGCGGTTCTCAACGCAAAGTTGTTGAGCAGTTCAAATACACACACAAAGCTGAGATAATCATGCCGGAAGAATTGAAACCGGAAGAAGTTGGCGAGCTCGCACCACTCAAAGAATTGACTGTAAAGATTCCGTGGAAGGATGGAGTTATTACAAGGCCTTACCAAGACAGCGGTATTGCGCAAGGGATATATTTTGAAAAATGTTTGATTGGTGATGAGCAGGGCCTTGGTAAAACACTTGAAGCGATCGGTGTGATGATCGGACTGGAAGCAAGTGGCAAGCCATCATTCCCTTGCCTGGTTGTTTGCCCTGCGTCTACAAAACTGAACTGGCAACGTGAGTGGCAAAAGTTCTCACATAAAAGAGCGATGGTCCTTGATAGTTCAATGAATGCTCAGATGAAAAAGAATTGGTTCAGTTACATCAATCATGGATTGGTCGATGTGGTGATCGTGAACTATGAAAGCATAGCTACGTTCATGGTGGAGTACTTTCCGAATGAGAAAACTAAAAACGGCAAGCGCAAACCATGGAAGTCAACTGATATCAGGCTCAAGGATTTTATGAGCATATTCAAGTCAGGAATACTGGATGAATCTCACAGGTGCAAGGATCCTTTGACTAATCAATCAAAATTCATTTTACGAATCTTCAATACACTTCAGTATCGGTTACTTCTTTCAGGCACTCCAGTAGTGAACAAACCTGTTGACCTGTTCCCACAGCTCGCAATATTAGGCAAGCTCACTGAATTCGGCGGCAAGGATGGATACATGAAACGGTATTGTGAGGGTGGTACCGGTGCAAATAACTTACGTGAACTCAATTATAAACTCAACCTGAAGTGTTTTTTCAGACGTGAGAAAAAGGATGTGGCAAAGGACCTTCCGGATAAGATGCGGCAAACGATCTTGTGCGATATCACAACCAGGCACGACTACAATAAATGTAAAGCTGATTTTGAACAGTGGCTTGTTGATAAGGGTGTTTATGATGATGAAGCGATCGCTCGGGCCCTGCGTGGACAGATCATGGTGCAGATGATGAAGTTAAAGGCTATCGCCGGCCGTGGTAAGATGAACGAGGTAAAGGAGTTTGTGCAGGAGGTATTGGAAGCAGGTGAAAAGCTGATCCTGTTTTGCAACCTGCATGAGATCGTTGATGAATGTTTAAGGATATGGCCGCATGCTGTCACCATCACTGGCCGTGATGATATGAACAAACGGCAACGTCACATTGATGCTTTCCAGAATGATCCTAAATGCCAACTGATCATTTGTAACCATAAGGCCGCGGGTGTGGGTATAACGCTCACAGCTTCCTCCCGGGTAGCTTTTATAGAATATCCATGGACTTATGCCGACTGTGTACAGTGTGAGGATAGGGCGCACAGGATCGGTCAGGTAAACAATGTGATGTGTACCTACTTCCTTGGTCAGGATACAGTGGACGAGCGCATGTGGGAGATCATCGAGGAAAAGATGCATATCGGAAATACGATCACCGGTGCCAGTGATGTGATGGAAATGGAGATGATCGACAATACTCTGAATTTATTTAATCATCGTAAAAAAGAAATGGCATAATGGAAAAGCAGGTCAAGTGCATTACTATCAATACAGATGCCTCTTTTCATCCGGCAAAAAAAGTTGGAGGATATGCTTTTTATATCGTGTGTGATTTGTTTAAGATTAAAAAAGGTGGCCGCTACAAGAAACAACCTAAATCTTCAGAGGAAGCGGAAATAATGTGTATTGGGAATGCTATAGCGACCTTGCTTGCACAAAAAGAATTACCAACAGCAACCTGGCTAATAATTAACTGTGACTGCAAGTGGGGTATGGATAAGATTAAACAGAATCAAACTCCGTTGGGTAAAATTGTTTTCAAATTATGGCAAAGATTAATTACCCGTCTTGGTAGTACACATAATAAAATGAGATATGTGAAATCTCATAATGGAACTCCTGATAAAAGAAGTTGGGTTAACGACTGGTGCGATCAGGAGGCAAAAAAATGGATGAGAGATGCCGCAAATAAAATACGCATCAATAACTAAATGATCGCAACTGAGACAATAAGTGAAAAGCATCAACAGATGGCAGGAATGCTCATCCGTGGCTTTCGCTTGAACCATAATTCAGCAGCGAATAAGATAAAGGCATCTGTGATCATTGCAAGGCTCAAAGATCGCGGCCATAGCATCAATGATGCTGAACTCAGGCAGATCATCGGTTATATCCGCCGCAACGATCTGTGTAGTCCGGGATTCATTCTGAGTGATAATAACGGGTATTGGTACAGTGATGATAAGGATGAGATGCAGCAGGTATGGAAAAGTCAGTATGGCCGTGCGTTGGAGATCATGAAGAATTTCCAGCCACTGCACAAAAGGTTCAAGCACCTGGTTAACGAAGAAAATTCAATGTTTAATAATACCGGATCAGCACAATGAATTATATCACGGAAATAAATCGGTTCTACGATTGGCTCGAAACGAATCAAGTTCCAAAATCGGCAATTGCATTATGGCATGGGCTTATGCACATAGCAAATAAAGCAGGATGGGAACAGTCATTCACAGTGGCCATATCAACTATTGAATCTAAAACAGGATTCAAACGGTCAGAACTCTACGAAGCAAGGAACATTTTGACACAAAAAGGAAGGATCAATTGGCGAATGAGGGGCGGAAATCTGTCAGCCGAGTATGAAATAATATCCTTTTGCGACCATATAGCGGACGCAAAGGCGTACACAAAAGCATACACAAGTGCGGACACAATACCTAACTCAAAGCCGACACAAACGGGTACTATTAATAAACTAAAGGAGACTGGACAAAACAAAACTAAACAGTCTTCTTCCGGCGCTTCGCAGCCGGTAGGTAAAAATGATCTTGAAAAAACTGTCCACTGGAAAGCATTGGTAGATGCATGGTTTGTTTTTTACAAAAAAAATTATCTGATCGAACCGACTTTCAATGGCGCCGCCGCGAAAAATTTAAAACTGATCGTGGACAGGCTTCGGCAGCTCGCCGAAAAATCGGAACCAAAACCTGAATGGACAGAAGTCTATGCAGTAAGCCTGCTCAACCGCTTTCTCACCAAGGCAGTTGCAGATGATTGGCTAAAAAACAATTTCCTGTTAAACAACCTGTATTCAAAATTCGATTCAATCGTTCAAAAAAATGGAACTCACAACAACAAACAACAAACAGGTAGTGCTGTCAACACCGGCAGCATCCTCTCAAAAATTAATGCAATGCCTGGTTGATCTGGAAGGTGCGGGTAAGGCTGAGGCAAAGATGGAACTGATCATGATCACCAGCGACCTTATGCCCGCAGGTAAGCCATCATTCCTTGAAGTGGTGAAATACCCAATGATCAAGACACTGATAGAAACGGAAGGCAAAAAGAAAATGCTTGCCATCATCGTGCTTATGGTAAAAGATTTTTGCGGCAGCTTGAACGTTGTCCGCAACATGACCGAAGATCAGATGATTGAAGCCGGCGTGATGCTACTGGATGAGTGCGACAATTTCCGTCTCGAAGATTACACGATGATGTTTGCACTTGCTAAGCGCGGATCACTGGTAAAAATAATGGATCGTATAGACCTGCAGGTGATCACTGCCATGCTCGATGCTTATTGGGAGCAACGGCAACATGCAGCCAAATCTGTCGAGGAATCCGAAGTGAAGCGCCTTGATTCCATTGGTAGCACAACACGTTCCCTTGAATCTATGAATCCAATTGATGCAAAGATGATCCAAGCCACAGATGGCCTTGCAGCCGCCATCGAGCAGTTGAGGTCAGGCATGATTGATAACGAAATAACACCCGGACAATGAAAACAAATCCATTTTTAAAACACATGGGGCCGGAGGATCACCTGCAGCATCAGGTGGTGACGTGGTGCAAAATACAATATCCCCGGATAAAGTATCACCACAGTCCAGACAGCAGCCGGCGGACTGTATTTGAGCAGTTCAAGTATAAATTTCTTGGTAGTGATGCAGGATATCCTGATCTGACTTTTCCTGAATTAAACTTGGCGATCGAACTGAAGATAAAACCGAATAAACCAACCCCGGCGCAGTTGGAGTGGCTTGACTATTTCAAATCCATTGGATGGCGCTCAGAGGTATGCTACTCATTCGATGAAACTGTGAAGCTGATAAAAGAAGTGATGAAAGCAAAGGCAGCATGAGTAGTCTAATACTCTATATAAAAAATAAGCCCTTTCAGCAAATGGACATCGAGATACCGGACTTTGAAGACTTGCCATTTGAGCAGAGATGTAAAGCCAGGTGCGAGTATGTAGATGTAAAGGCTGCTGAGTTTAAATTGCTGTTTTTGCGTGCCATTATCAAAATGGAATTTGATTATCATATTGAACTAATAGTTAGAAGCACGCTCCAATTCAAAAAATTAAAAACATCATGACAACACTACTCTGCCTTTTCCACTTAACCTTTTGGAAATGGTTCTTTATACTCTCCGGTATCGGGGCATGGATATTCATTATCCTGATCATCGTTTCATCATGGGCAATGAACTCAGATGAGAAGTTTCGGAGAAACTTAAGTGAAACAAAATTGAGTTAAACCATGATCACACGCACCGGATATTCAAAGAATCCTTCCATCATGGCCGAAGGTATCGTTATCACTTTCGGAAAAGAGATGATCGAAGCTCAGGGAGGATTGAAAACCTTTTTGCAATACTTCAATCATTGCATGAATAATCCTGAGAGTTGGTGGATGCACAAAATGAAGAACAAGCCTACAATTGAAGTGGTAGACGTTTACATTATTATCTTCAATCGGTTGTATGGCCGAGTAAACTTTGGATGGTTTGAAAACCAAAAGACTATTGGCGGTACCGCAACCGGGAAGGATAAAGTTATTGAATGGCCGAGAATGTGTATCGTAGGTCCAGTAGAACGTTGTCCATTCAAAAGAGAACTTAAAGGCTTCCAGGGATTCAGGTATTGTGAAAGGCTGTGGTAATAATTTGCAACATTGATGCAAATGTTTAATTTTGGAGTATGGCAGGAAGACCCACAGATTATAAACCAGAGTATTGCGCAATGGCTGAAAAGCTTTGTAAACTAAGCGCTACTGATAAAGAACTCGCTGATTTCTTTGACGTTGCCGAATCTACAATCAACAAATGGAAGATCGATCATCCGGAATTTTCGGAGTCCATAAAGGCGGGGAAAATAATAGCAGACGCTAATGTATCTGAAAAGCTCTACCAGCGTGCAATCGGCTATAAGTATGATGAGGTTCATTACGAGAAAATAAACGTCGATGTAGATAAGGTAGAAGAGACCGGAAATGATGACATGAAGATGGAAGTTTATAAAAAAAAGCTGATCGTAAAAGAAGTTGCCCCTGACACAACCGCCCAAATATTCTGGCTGAAAAATAGACAACGGAAAAAATGGAGGGATAAGATTGAAACCGGCATCACAGATAATGAAGGGAATGACATTAATCCAGTAGTAATATTCCAATTACCAGATAATGGAAGATCGAATAATAAAGCCGCAACCGGGTTATCAGGAGAAAGCTCTTAGTTCTCCTGCAGATATTGTAATTGGGGGAGCAGCGGCTGGTGTTGGTAAAACAACAACGCTTTTACTCGATCCACTCAGAGACATTCACGTTAAAGATTTCGGTGGCGTTATATTCAGAAGAACATCTACACAGATTAGAAGTGAGGGTGGTCTTTGGGATACCTCCATGAAATTATATCCCTATGCTGGCGGACAACCTCGTGAAACTTATCTTGAATGGCAGTTTAAGAACAGCAAGCTGAAGTTTTCACACCTTGAACACGAAAAGAATATACTGGACTGGCAAGGAGCGCAAATTCCATTCATAGGATTTGATGAGCTTACTCACTTCTCTAAAAAAATGTTCTTTTATTTGCTTACACGTAACCGTTCGACCTGCGGTGTGAATCCTTATGTGAGAGCAACATGCAATCCGGATCCTGAGAGCTGGGTTGCGGAATTTATCAGTTGGTGGATCGATCCGGAATCAGGATATCCAATACCGGAAAGGGATGGTGTTCTACGTTACCTAATCGTTGATGGCGAAAATTATATATGGGGTGATACAAAAGAAGAGGTGATAGAAAAAGCGATGTACATTCTTGAGCCGCTATTGAAAGCATCTGGCATAGATGCCGCACACTTTGTTAAGTCAGTCACATTTATTTCAGGCTCCATCTACCAAAACAAGGAATTATTGACCGTGAATCCCGGTTACCTTGCAAATCTCCTTTCTCAAGATGAAGAAACCAGGCTATCATTACTGTATGGAAACTGGAAGGTAGTTCTCAACGATAAAGATATCTACGATTACTATAAATTCTGCGATCTCTTTAACAGCACTTACGATGTTACAACAGGCGATAGGTTTATAACTGCAGATATCGCACTCAAAGGATCAAATAAATTCATTGTTGGTTATTGGGATGGTTTTTTGCTGGATGATATCCTGATCATGGATAAGAGCAAAGGGAACCAGGTTATTGAAGGAATCAGAAACATGGCCAACGAATACAAGGTCCCAAACAGCAATATAACTTTTGATAATGACGGTGTAGGTCAATTTATAGATGGCTTTATCATTGGCGCAAAAGAATTCAATAACGGTAGTTCGCCCAGGCCAGACCCAAAAAATACAAAACGAGATGACAAAGGGAAACCTATACCTGAAAATTATGAGCATCTCAAGGCGCAATGTTATTACAGGTCCGGTGACAGGGTGAGTAGGGGCGAAATGCGAATTAGCGAAAGGGTCGCAAACAAAATGTACGATGATACACAAACAGTTCGCCAGCGTTTTATGAAAGAGCGTAAGGCTATCAAAAGAGCAAAGGCGGACAGCGATGGTAAACTCAGGATCATCAAAAAGGAAGAGATGAAAGCTATGTTAAATAATGAGAGTCCCGATCTCATGGATATGCTTATGATGAGAGAGATTTTTACCCTGTCTCCTAAAAAAGAATTTGCCGATGCAGGATAATTTGCAACTATGTTGCAAAAAATAATAACTTTACTTTCAAATTATCCTAACATGGTTATATGGCCATTCGGCAAATCCAAGCAGCAAAAGCAGCTTGATGCCATGTCGTCCCGCCTCACAGCAATTTCAAGAAGTATGGGCATTTCAGAGCGCATGATTTATCCCGATTATAAATCATTCGACAATGCAGAGCGTTACTCAACAATGGACGATATCTATGCCATTGTGAACCTGATCTCAAATACTGTTGCTTCAATTCCTTTTTACAACTACATAAAGAACAACGATGGTAAACTAACTGATGCGCCTGAAGACAACGATTTGTCGCTAATTCTTGAGAAAGGTTATGAGGGAATGAACTGTTTTGAATCGAGATACATAACAGCAGCTTCGTTGTGTATCCAGGGAGAAACGATAGCCTGGAAGTTCAAGCCGACTATCGGGCCTAATAAAGGTAAAGTTCGTGGCATTTATTTCATGGAGCCTCAAAACGTACAAATAAAAGTTGAGCAAACAGGTTTCCCCCGTAAGATTATCTGCTATCAGTACATAGAAAACGGAACTGTTATCATAGATAATATTCCACCTGATGAAATAATTCACATAAAGTATCCAACCATGCAGGTTAGCGTGAACGGTGAAAACTTCAGAGGATTGTCTCCATTAAAAGTTCTCAACAAAAGGATGAACAGGGTTGATCGTAGTATGGACGTTTCGGTTTCTCAGTTAAAGAACGGTGGTGTACCAGGTGTACTCTATGAAAAAGGTCACGCTGATGATCTGACCGATGTACTGTCAAAAAGAAAAGAAAAGATGTATAAGTTCTTTTCCGAAAAATCGAATAAGGGAATGCCTTATATAGCCGGTGGTGAAATGGATTACATTGAATTAGGATTAAAGCTGGCCGATATGAGTGTGGCGGACCTTGAAAAAATAGACCACAAGAAACTTTGTAACGTGTATTCAGTTTCTGATCGCCTGTTCAATAATGATGCGACCGGTTCTGAAATAAGTGACAAGAATGCCAGGGTTGGACTTTATGTCAATGCCGCGGTGCCAATCCTGAACAGGATTAAAGACGCTTACAATTCAAGCCTTGCAAGTGAATTCACTGATAAGAAATATGTGATCAAGTATGATATCAGCGAGGTGCCTGAACTGCAAAAAAACATCAAGGAAATGGCTGATGCATTTGCAAGTCTACCCATGTTCATACCTACTCAAATATTAGATGCCTTCAAACTGGAAGCGCCGGATGGTGTAGATAAATCATTACTTGAAAAGATTTATGTAAAACAAGGGTACGTTCCAATTGAAGATATGGGAGCTGTTGACCTATTACCAAATACAGGAGATTATGGACAACCGGATAATCAGTAAGGTGGAAAAAATTATAAGAGGGTATATCCCTCATCATCCAACATGCGCCATTGAAGAGTGTAAGCGAGCATACTTGCGCCAAAAAGAGAAAAACATTATCTTGTCTGGTATCAAAGAGAAAGTAGAAAAAATATCAAACCCTTTGCAAGTATCCATTACGGAACATTGGGAAAAACAAGATCCCGATATGAGCGTTTGTAACGCTTGCAAGAATACTATCTACGGATCTCAGTACATGCTATTCATTCAGGTTTGCGGTGAAAATGTTGAACAATCAAGGCCGGTCAAACTTTGCGAACCTTGTTATCTATCTAAAAAATCATGACCCCTGAACAGAGACAACAGATATGGTTGATGTTTCATAGCTTCCAGAAAAGCAGGGAAAAGGAGTATACACCAAAAATAAACAAAGCACTTCAGGCGCAGGTTCAGCAATTCATCAACGCGAAAGAATTTGGCCATGCTGATTCAGCAGCACTGAAACATATTTCATCAGATAGATTATATACCGTTATCAAGGATCTTTATCTGGATGCGGGGATAGTGTACGGAGCGAAGCACCTCGCTTATCTAAAAAGGCAAAAAGCCAGGATGCCTATAGGATTCAATAAGCTCATGACAGAGTTAATGAATGAGTATTTCAGAATTGACCTGCTAAACCTTGTTGAAGACCTTACAACATTCACGCGTCAAAAAATTCAGGAAGTATTAACCGATGCTTATGCGATCGGTAGTTCTTATAGTGAGATCGTAAAAGAACTGGTATCTGATACATTCACAAAAGCAAGGGCAAGGCTTATAGCTCGCACGGAAACGGTAACAGCCTCTAACCAGGGAGCAATGTTTGCGGTAAAAACTACAGGCCTGAAATTAAATAAGGTATGGATATCCGCCCAAGATAATCGCACACGTAGGCACCCGAGAGATAAGTTTGATCACCTGGACATGGATGGCAAATTGATAGGTTATGAAGATGCTTTTAATGTTGATGGTGAGATATTACAACAGCCAGGCGATCGTAAACATGGCGCTACCGCCGGTAATATTTGTAACTGCAGGTGTGCAATAGGATTTGAGCCGGTGCGGGAAAATGGAAAACTTGTGTATGTGGGAGAAAGGCAGGTTGCAGCCTGATCACTGATCTTTTAAAGCCTTTATATTCGGATCAACGTTAGGTGATTGGCACAATCCTATATATTCCAACTTAGCCTCGTTGATAACAGTAACCCCATTCTCAACTTTTTTATCTAATATCTGAAATCCTATTGCAGGGTACAATGGCATAAGATTATCATTTATTTCAGCGGTTGCCTTAATAGCCCCGTGATCATCATAAAATACTTCCGCTTGACCGATCGGCTTCGTGTGATCAAAGTCTTTTGTCAATAATACTTTCTTTGGTAGGTCTTTGAATACACCTGGCATAAGCTTATCGTGTTGCGAGTCTGTATGACCAAATTCAACGAAAAAAGTCTTTATCATTATTATACAGTTTTAAGAGTTAATTTAGCGATGCTGATATTCATAGACAAAATAACCAAAAATACACCCAAAAATACACCCAAAAATAAATGCTAATATTATCATTCAGTTTCTTTTTTCACAAGGTTCAACACTTCTTTTTTCTTAGTTGTAAAATAACTCGGTGTTAATGGCCCGTTGAAACTCAGCAATGAAACCCATAGTTTCCCGGTGAATAATAATCTTATTCTTTCTCTGAACGAAAGCTTCCAGCAACTAACAACTTCCCCCTGTTCACTGTTTCCTTTATATGCAGGTAATGGCTGATATTCCGGTTGATCTTTCGCAAACACAACATTGTGCTCTTTAAATGTGACGGGTTTCATTTTTTATGTTTTAATGATTTAGAATCTGCGATTTCTTTTTTGTATTCAGGACCACACTCAGGGTCATTTAAGACAACCAACTCCAATTTTTTATAAATCAATTCTGTTGTTGATCTCACGGAATTATCATTGAACGCAATTCGCTCTAAATACTTTTTCAGTTTGCGTAATCTGATAGGAAAAGGTTTGTCTGCTGGCATAGTGAAAGCGTTCTACAAATGTAGAAACTTTGATTTGAAAAATGCAACATTGTTGCAAATAAATAATCTTTGCGTAAAGAAACCCCTCACAGTGAAATACGGCATCCAATACAAAGGCATTTCGGTAACGACGAAAGATGCTATTGTAAATGTTGACGAGGGAGCCGGAATAATTGAAGGTTATTTCTCAGTTTTTGGGAATAAGGACAGCGATGGTGATATCATAATGCCGGGAGCTTACACCAAAACCTTGAAAGAGGATATCGGACGAATTAAGCATTTGTACCAACATGATCCATGGCGCCCGCTCTCAGGTACAAAAAATGGCAATTTAGTTCTTACACAAGACAGCTACGGGCTTCGCTACAAAAGCACGATTTCAAAAACCTCATATGGGCGTGATGTTATTCGTCTGCATCTTGACGGGGTGATTGATGAGAACAGTGTAGGTATCCAAACGCTGCAAAGCAAAGATATCCTCGATACAACCGGCAACTGTGATACCAGGCAGATAATTGAGGCTAAGATGTGGGAAGGATCATCCGTAACGTGGGGGGCTAATGACCTGGCTGTAAATACATCAGCTAAATCTCTGAACAAAGATGATCTATTTAAAAAAATGGACGTCATCACAAAGGCGATCAGGAACGGAAAGTATGAAGATGAGGAGCTTTTCGACAGCCTGGAGCTTTACTTAAAACAACTTCAAACCATTATAAATGAACTAACCACTAAGGCCGCTCAACATGAAGCACCGAAGCCGGATACTCAAAAAAAATGGCTTGACGCGATAACAAAATTTAATGAATCACTTAATTAAAATTCCATGAAACAAGCATATTTACATTTCGGTGAAAAGCCGAAATCTTACGCTCCAAGATTCGTATCAAGGCGTTTTCCTGTTGCTGGCCATGCTCGTGGCGGCGCTGCTTATAAAGAAGACGGTGAGCCTGAACTTGAGAAAAAATTTAACGATCTGAAAACAGGCCTTGAAAAGAAAGCGGAAGAGCTCGCAACCAAAGCCGCAAAGGATGAAGTAGCCAAAGAGATCAAATCCATAAATGAAAAAATGGACAAGATCAAATCGCTGCCTGAAAACATCACAGGAGATATGCTTATCAAAGCTATTAAGGATGTTGAAACAATTACAAAGGATATCGAAGAGGTTTCTTTGAAACTGAAGGCAGGTGGTCCAGGTGGCCAAGGTCCACAACTGGAAGTACAAATCAAAGAAAACAAGGACAAGTTAAAAGCGGTAGCAAAAAAAACAAGCCGCGAAGAAATCACCATCAAAGCAGCTACAACGAGAGCTTCTGTTGCAACTGCTAATGTTGGTGGCAATATTCCGGGTATTGGTCAGTTGGGCCGCGTGAAAAGGTCATACTATGATGTATGTACTAAAATTCCCGTTTCCAACTACAACAACGATACCGGTGTGATTCCTTACACTGATTGGGATGAGGATACAACAGTAAAGGCAGCGGCTGCAGTTGCTGAAAATACTGCATTTGCAGAAAGCACCGCTAAGTTCAAAGGTTATACGCTTCCTATTCAAAAGATCGGTGATACACTTCCTGTATCAGAAGAATTCTTTGAAGATGAGGCGCTGGCAGCCGGTGAACTTCGGATGTTCCTTACCGTTAATGTTGATTCTGCTGTTGATTATGAACTGATCAATGGAGATAATACTGGATCACATTTGAAGGGTTTGCTTGCTTCTGTTCCAGCATGGGATACAGCAACAGCAGCCGGAACGGTCAAAGATGCGAATATCTATGATCTGGTGACAAAAGTTATCACTTCAATCACATCAACTCGCGGTAGCAAATATTCTCAGTTCAGCGCTATCATGGCAAAAAGCACGATTGATCGATTGATTCTTAAAAAAGATGCCAACGACAATTACCAGTTCCCTCCAAACCATCCTATCTATGATCTGATCGTTGAAGATAACAACATGGCTGACAATGTTATGGTAGTTGGTGATTGCAGGTATTCAAGAATTTATGAAAAAGTAGGTGTAACACTTTCGCAAGGAACTGTTGATACCCAATTCACAGAAGATATGATGACCCTGAAAGTTCGTACAAGACTTTGTCACCTGATCCGTACTGTTGATCAGACCGGATATAAAAAAGTTACTGATGTTGATGCCGCAGTTTTGGCATTGACTAAGGTTGCTCCTTAATAACCGTCAACAGTTTATGACTTTAAAAAAGGTAAGAAACAACAAAAACAAAATCAAATGAAAAAAATACTCTTATTAATGCTCCTGTTAACGGTAGCATTTCAATTCACAAAAGCCCAGGGAAATTTCAGTCACACAACCAGCAATTCGACAGGCGCTGTTGTAAACACCGGAATTGACACCTCGACTTATACGCTATATAAGTCTTATACGCACGTAGCTGTTCAACCTAAGGTAACAAAGGTTTCAGGTACCGTTGCAGGCACATCGATCCTTTATTATTCGGTGGATGGATCAAATTGGATTGCAACCGGCGATACACTTACTAATACCAACCAGACGACTAATACAACTATCTGGAACAAAATAAGCGCTGCCCGGTATTGGCAGATTCGAACAACAGGATCCGGTACCATGTCCGCTACGACTGCCCATAAAATTGCGGCTGGCGACTAATAATATTTATCAATGTAATAAAAAGCCCTGCCCGATTAAGGTCGGGGCTTTTTTAATACCTGGTCGATGAAAGATAACAATGTTCTTGATGTAAAATTTTCAGGTGGTATAACTGATGAACCTGTAAGCCTCGCTGAAGCTAAAGCATGGATAAAAGTGGATGATGGTATTAACGATGATGATGACCTTATAGTAGAACTCATTACCACTGCCCGCATTCAGTGCGAGGGGTACTTATGCGTTAGTCTTATAGCGAGATCGGTTGAAGCGATTCTTAATAATTCACTTGGAGGTATTGAACTTCCTTATGGTCCAGTGAATGATTTTACTTCTTTAAAAGATGAAAATGATCAGACCATCAATGCCGAAAACTACACGCTCCAGGGGCTTGATTTCAAAACTTTAAAATCGCCTTGCAGCAAATATCTGAAGGCTAAGTACACTGCCGGGTATGCGGATGTGCCAACTCACTTTAAAGAGGCGGTACTTCAGCAAGTCACGCACCTATATGAAAACCGGGGCGACAATTCTCAGGCTAACAGCCTTTCGGAAATGGCCAAACAAACACTAAAACCTTATTGCCGCAGATGGTAGGAGAGTTCAATAAGAAGGTTGTTATAAAAACGCTTGCTTCCTCAAAAGATGCCGGTGGAGGTGTAGGTAAATCTGTCATTGATTCATATTCAATATGGGCGAAGGTTGAAAACAGGACGGGCCAGATGAACTATTCAGAGAGACAACCACAGGTATCGTATGATTACAAAGTTACTGTTAGATTATATAAGAACAGGCCTATAACAACGGCAAACATATGTGAGATTAATGGAAAAGATTGCAAGATCAATAGCGTACAGACGGTAAACGAGGGGAAAGCTGATCTATCAATACTTAGATGCTCAATCCATGGCGGCGTTTAGTTTAAAAATACAAGGCATTGATGCAGCGATCGATGAATATAAAAACCGATCTGAAAATCTGGAGGCTGATGTGCAGGGTGAATTAGATGCCTGGGCAATTAAAACATCAACGATTGCAAAAGAGTTAGCTCCTGTAGATGAGGGTCACCTTAAACAGAGTATTCATCCTGAATTTGAAAAGAATAAAGCATCTGTTACGGTAAATGTTGATTACGCGGCCTATTTGGAATTCGGTACAAGAAAGTTCGCTGCCATTTATGTAGCAACGTTACCTCAAGACTGGCAAACGTTCGCCTCTCAATACAGGGGTTCCGGGGGAGGATCATTCGGGCAGTTTGTAATGGAGCTCACTGAGTGGGTGCGAAGAAAAGGGATATCAGGAACCTACTCGGTAAAAACTCAAAGAAGAACGGGAAGTAAGATATCACAGGAATCAGAAGATCACGAAATGGCCTACCGCATTGCTTTGAAAATTGTTAGAAACGGGATAAAACCACAACCATTTTTATATCCAGCAGCGAAGCAAACAACACCAGTGCTCATTCAAAATATTAAAAAACTACTTCAATGAAATCGGTAAACTATCCACTTCGAAAAGCTTATATGGCAAGGCTGGATGGCATTCCCGTTGGTGCAATTAATGTCCCACTCTACTATCAACAGGCACCAGATGACGAGCAGGGACAAGCCTATATGACCCTAAATGAAGTATCGAATGTTGATGACAGCACTACTAACAGCAGTCACACATCTACCTCCATGCAAGTGCAGATTCATACCTGGTCAGAGAATGGGAACGCGGGCAAACTGGCTGATGATATTGCGGGTGCTGTTTATGAGATTATTTATCCGACTTCCCAGGCTGTTTTAGACCTGAGTGCAGATAATCTACAAATGGTAAGTACTAAAATGGATGGCGATCGTACGGGTAATTCTGTCTGGATTGGTAACCGTGAATTCATAACAAGAATTATCACTTTTAATCATTGGATTTCTCACAAATAAAAAATGCAACAATGTTGCAAATATTAGTATTTTTGATTTGAAAACCATTTAAAAACAAAAACATGGAACATAATTTATCCGGTAAAGACTATGTCTTAATGCTCGACACCAGCGGCGTAGCGCCTTATACAGCGTATGATACAGTTGTATGCTTACGTGATCATAAGTTCCAAAGTGATAACAACGATATCGACGCTTCATCACAGTGTGGAAGTGTGATATTACCAGGTATCCCGAAAGAAGTAATTGACTTTGGAGGTATTCAGGAGTTTGATCCGGGAGCTGGCCGTGTAAGCGGAGCTAATTTGTATCAAACGAAACAGGATCGCAGGATCGTCGGGTTTCAAATTACTCCCGCTGCACCCATTACAGGCGATCCTGTAAAAACAGGAACGGGTTATATCAGTACAATTTCAGAAGATTATTCTTTCAACACCGCATGCATGTTTACCGCTAAGATAAATATCATCGGAGTTGCAACTCAAACGATCACAGTATAATAATGAGCTACATAGAAATAACTATCGGTGGAAAAACAAGGGGATTGCGATTTGGCCAGGCAACGCATGCTGAAATTGTGAGCCGGTCAGAAGGTGTTACCAACACTACTCTCGGGGCTTACATAGTGATTTTTTGCGGACTTTTTATCAATTGTAGTTTAAAAGGATTAGAGGTTGATTTCACATTGGAAAATGTTGCAGAGTGGGCGGATAAACTGAGCGAAGAGGATATGAATAAAATATCATCCGCTTACAATTCAACGCTTGAGTTTCAAAAACGGTTGCCCAAAGACAGTTCTAAAAAAAAATCCCGGGGCACCGGTACAAGACGCAGTGCCTTGAAATAGCGCTTGGTAAATTAGGTTGGTCAATCTCTGATTATTATATGAGTAGCCCGTGCGAGTTCTATTATGCTTGCAAGGGCTATTTTGATAAATGTGAATCCGAAACCATGGTACTTAGAAAAGTGGCGATCGCTGCGAGTGCCGGGTTCGTAAAGTATTCTGAGTTCGAAAAATTTTGGCCACTCGACACTGAGAATGTATCGAAAGAGTTTGACAAAGAACATGTTTTAAAAACTATAAGCCTCGCAAAAAAAACGCACAATATTAAGTGAGCAACGAATTAAAATTAGTAGCCGAATCAGATGTTAGCGGTGCAACCGGTGGCCTAAAAGAAGTTCAATCAGAACTTGGTAAGACTGCTATTGCTGCGCAAAAAACTGATACATCTCTTAGCAACCTGGGTAAAAGCGCAACTACAACAGGCGCTAAATCAACTCAGGCAGCTAAAGGTCTTTCTGATCTCGGCGGAAAGGCATCTGCCGCTGGCAAGGAAGCTATTGATGCTGCAGGTGGTTTATCTGAACTTGGACAATCTTTACTCGCTGGTGGTATTGTAGCTGGCGCTGCGCTCGCAATTTCAGCGCTTTCGAATTTATACGATAGTTTTTTTGGTTTATCAAAAGCGCAAAAGGCACTTAATGAATCCCTCGAATCTGGAGGCAAAGGCTTTAAATCGGCATTCGCAGATGTTCAAAGTCTGCGCACGGAAATGGACCTACTTAATAAAGGCGTAGGATCCGGAGAAGATTTCCTGAAACATTATAATGAAACCATGGGCAAGGTTGTTGGAACAACGGACGATCTGACGACAGCGGAAAAAAATCTTGTACAGTTTGGAGATACTTACATACAATACATGTTTGCTAAAGCTGTAGCAACTGGAGCTTTCTCCAAAGCAGCGGAAAAGGCGCTCGAATCGTTACAGTTAAATTCAAAAACAAACCATGCAACATCAATGGTTTCTTTCGCTCTGAAAGGAGCCGCAAAAGATGCTGATGATGCTAAAGATAAACTTCTCGATTACGCAAACGCCGCTACAAGAATATCAGAGGTGCTGAAGTCTCAGTTCGGTAGCGGCGCCGACTTGGGTATGGTCGGCAAATTAAAAGAGCAGATTGACGCACTTCAAAAACAACAGCCGTTTCTTAAAACGGAAAAAGATATAAGCGCAAATGTAGCGGCTATAAAAAGACTGCAGGATGAACTCGATAATTTATTGGGAAAACAAAAAAGGAAGACCGAAACTATTTCCGATGTTTTTTCAAAACTCGCATCGCAAATAGACCTCTTAAATACAAAGCAACTTCTTTTTGGAACAGATGAGGCCAAACAAAAAATATCAGCAATTGAGCAGGCTATTGAGCGCCTGGTAACAAAATTTAAACTTGATCCGCAAGGCGGATTAATTCAAAAGCTCTTTGGCGATATTAAGAAGATAAAGGATGGAATACCTATCGATCTAAAGGTGCTACCACTTCTAAGCATCGATAAGGAAGCCTCAATTCCAGAACAATTAAAAAACCTGATAAGGCAGATAGAAAAACAAAAGCCTCCGACAGATGTTGCCGGAAACACGATAACAATAAAGCCGAGCATCGTCCTTGATAGTAAGGAAGCGAAAAAACAAGTTGACGATTTATTTGCAAAGCTATCTCTTGAGGAAAGATTCCAAAAACTAAATGCGGATATAGACAAAAATATAAATGACTCAGTTGTTTCAGGCCTTGCGTCAATCGGCGAATCGCTCGGCAAGGCGCTTGTAACTGGGGAAGATCCTATCAGGGCCGCTTTCAATAGCATGCTCTCGACAATTGCGGGAGGGCTAAGGGCGATCGGAGAATCGATGATCAAGTTTGGTATCGCTAAGACAGCTCTTTCAAAATTAAAATCCGTTCCTGGTCCGCAACTTATAATAATGGGATTCGCCCTCGAGCTTGCCGCGGGAACATTGCAGGCGGCTTTTCAAAAAACGGCTAAAGGTTTCGCTACCGGCGTTAGAAATTTCGGCGGTGGTTGGGCGGATGTCGGTGAGCGTGGACGAGAAAGAGTATTTCTGCCAGGCGGTAGCAGTGTTATGCCCAATGCTCAACTAAACGCTACGGAAGGACAGCATATAATGATCAGTGGGCAGTTCGTTCAAAAAGGAGTGGATATGGTTCTAACATTTAACAAAGCTCAGGCACTGATGAGCAGAAACGGATGGTAAACTACGGATTACGATATCAGGCTGATTTTAAATCTTCGATGAAAATCGAGACTCCTTACTGGCTGCGTATAAGTCAGAAAAATTACAATGGAACGTTCTCTACAATAATCCTTGGAGAAACGCCATTTAATTTATCGCAACAGACGGATAATATCAGGGCGACAGTTCGTGGTAACGCCATTGAGGTGTCAATAAAAAACACTGGCAGCATCCCGATAGAAACTTTTCAATCAGTAAATGATGATGAGTTCCTGGTTGAAATAGGAACGGGTAACGACACGCTCTTTGTGGGATTCGTGGTGCAGGATGATAGTAGTGAGCTAATGGCCGACTATACACACGACATTGTATTGCAGGTTAACGATAACCTTGGTCTTTTAAAAGATGTTGCATTCAACCTCGACAATTCCGTTATAGCTGATTTTTATGCGAGGAATACCCTTGCCGCGATAATTCATCAATGCCTAAAACACACCGGACTTGAACTGGAAACATATGTATATGCAAATATTTGGGAAGATAGAATGAGTGAGGCCGATAGTTTTTTACCACAGTGTTCTGTCGATTGCAACATGTTCATCAATGGTTCATCCACTGATATCAACGGAAAAACAACTGACACTTTCATGAGTTGTTATGAAGTGCTTGACAGGATCCTTGATAGGTTCAATATGTCATTGTTCCAGGCTTATGGCCGCTGGAATATTGTTCGCTGGGATGAGTTGCGTGGCCTCACAACGATACATGCGTTTGTATATGATAAAGACTGGAATTTAATTGACTCAAAATTATTGCCGGACGCATTTACGGCGGGTCCGGTGATAGGAGGGATGTCGGTTCCGGATATGTTCCCTGAAAATGGTTTGGAAAGGCAAAAGATCAGGCCATTTTTGTTTGATCGAGAGACCTTCAACTATGTACAGCCAAAATACCTTCTAAAAAACTATGACCTGCAAACCCTTGGCGCGCTGATCAGGACCTATGTTGACACAGATGGTAATTCAGTAAGTGAATATGTAGCAACAGGATGGACTGCGGGATGGGGAGCAAATATTGTTACAAGATATATAAGGGTCGTAAGTGACGCGATAGGTAATGAAATTACCAGGTACCTTGTTTTGGTCGGACCAACATCCGATAGCCCGAGAGCCGTTCAAGGCGTGCCATTTGAAGTTACAAAAGGTGGCAAGATTAAGTTTTCATTTAGCGTAATGAGCGCTGATAGTTTCCCCGGACAAGCTACGATCAATTTTGCGGTAAGATTATTTGATGGAACTACCAACAGATATGTAGATGAGGTACCTGCCGGTAACGGAAACTGGATACCAGGCGTAGGGTTTAATTATCAAATAGCACCTGGCGATAATTTAGCCTCAGGCTGGCATAGTGTTGAAATATCTTCCTCTCAAATTCCCTTTGATGGATTGCTATTCGTATATCTGAATAAATCAGGTAACAACGGAAACGAGTTTAGGTATAGCGACATCCGTGTGGAATACACGCAGTTCATTAACGATTCAACGAAAATAATAGGGCATATTCATAAAGCCACTCAAACGGACGCTGTCGCACAAAAGACAAAGAATAATGAGGACGTAACAATCTATATCGATGACAGCCCTTCTAACCAGGCTGTAGGCACTCTTTTCCTGCCAACATTTCACGGGCTTGTGCAGGATCGTACAGCTCGCTGGCATCGGGCGGGATCTGCGGAAAGCAAAAGGCTCGGAGAGATCATGACAGGCGAAATACTCCAATGGAGATCGATAACCAGAACAAAGTTGGAGGGTACATTTTACGGCCTTGTTCAAAATGCTATGCACTTATCGCTTTTACTTCCAATCAAACACTCGGCGTTAAATCCATTGCGGTTCATATTTGGACGGATTGAAATTGATTTTAGAAATAACCGTGTGAAGTGCACTGCATGGGAATTAACAGGTCAGGCGGGCGAGTTCAACGTCAATCAACTATATACGTTCACCTATTTATACAGCACAAAATGAGCTTAGTAAGAGGGGAAAATGTTGTCGGTTATTTTTTTGAGAATGGACATTGGTATCCGGCTGTTTGCAGTAGATCTATGAGTATCCAGGTAAATGTCGATACGGTAGATACAACAACAACCGGATCCGGAATATGGAGAACGATAGTACCAACAAAAAATTCGTGGTCATTCACAAGGGAGGGATTGGTCAGCTTAAACGTGCCAGGCGGATTAACGATAGCTGATATAGAGTCCCGGATGCGTGCACACACTGAAATGTTACTAAGGTTTCAAGCTACCGCTGATGACGGGACGGTTTATACAGATGAAGGTTATTGCTATATAACGGGTGCAACTAAAGTATCATCATTTGACAATGTAGTAACGTGGAATGTGGATGGTACCGGAAACGGAAAGCTCACCCAGGTATTTACTCCAATAGTTCAACCCATACCAATTATGTACAGATATGAATATGAAGCAACTGGCGGTGAGACAGGTTTCACGGCCAATGGATCAGGCGGATTCCCCGACCTGAGAAATAAACAAATCATCAATGCCACTAAAGACGGTGTTGCAAATGGAAAGCTTGTAACCGGCGCTCCAGGTAGCAAGGAATTAAAATACGTTGCCGCTACCGGAGAATTCCAGTGGGCTTCAACATTTGAACCGGGAGAGATCGCGGTAGTTAACTATCAAAATTTATAACCATGAAACGGATATTGTTAGGACTTTTTTTATTGATTGGAATTTTTACAAAAGCTCAACCGCCAGGTACATCAATTACTTATACCCCTATGAATGGCGGGTACCAGTATATGTACTTAAAGGCTGATAGCGGGCTTGCTATTCCTTATCGTGATACAGCGCATAATCTTTGGCGTAATGTACACAGGCCGGGACTTGTTACTTGCAGGCCAGCGGATTCTTTATTTTATATGTGGACAGGTATTAAGTGGTCTGTAATGGGGGCGGATGTCGCTTCACTTATCTCACTGATCAATCAAAAGGTAGATTCAGTAACTGTTTCAGGAGATAGTTTATGGTACTGGAAACTTGGGGTATCGTACGGATATATTCTACCAACTGCGGGATGGAAATTAACCGGCAATGTGGTAACGGACGCAAATAAATTCGGCGCTACAAATTCGCACAGGGTGCCTTTTATTACTGATAATACGGAGCGAATGGTGATCGATGCGAGCGGGCTTGTAGGAATAGGAAACGCTAATCCGGATAAGATACTTGATATTGTTTCAACTACCGGAGGTGTGCTTATTTCACGAATGACTACCGTGCAGAGGGATGCTATAACGCATACGCAAACCGGAGAATTGATTTACAATACGACTACCGATAAATTCAATTATTACAATGGCGCTGCGTGGGTAGTTCTTAACGTTTCGGGAACGGAAACCTGGCAGGATGTTCTTACAAACGGATCAACATTAACGGCAAACAATGCCCCTAACTTTTCCGGCTATTCATTCTCTATGACAGGTGATGTTGGCAGCAAAAGAATACAGTTGATACTTGGTAGTGATAGTACGGCCTCTTTGAAACTGAGAAACACATCTGGCGGTGAGATAGCACAGTTTGCGCTTAATGGCACAGATTCTTCAGCTACGATTCAATCAACTTCAGGAAAAGTAAAAGTGAAAGGCCTTACCAATTTATCTACACAGGACAGGCTTATAGGACAGTACGATACCAATGATCAGTTGGGGTATGTAAGTGTCGGATCAGGTTTGACACTTAGCGGAGGGGTACTAAGTAATTCAGGCGTGACCTCCCCCGCAGGAAACTATGGAAATGTTCAATTAAACAGAAACGGTGTATTTGCAACTCCGGCAAGCGATAGTTTAAACTGGACTGGCGGAGATCTTGAAAATAAAGGATATTACCACGGCGCAGGTTTAACGGTAAATAAAGCTGTGGACGGAGTTGTGAGTTTTGTTGAGGCAAGTACAAGCGACTATGTGTCTTTAAGATCAGCAACGGCATCAGGATCAAACACGCAAACATTACAGGCTCGTAATGGTACTATTGCTAATATTGATCAAATACCATCAGTACATCCTGTTGGTGATAGTGCATGGTTAAAATATGGCAACTCAATAACCGCAGGTGCATCATGGCTCGGTACTACAAATAATGCCCGACTGAATTTCATTACAAATAATGTAAACACCATGTCCCTTGATTCACTCGGGGCAAGGTTGTTTTTAAAGAATGGGCTTAACCCATTGCTATCGTTTAAACAATCTACAACTAATCAGGAATGGCAGGTGAGAGCAAATTCAGGGGACGGTGCTTCAAGTACAGGGTTTAATATTTACGATGCCACTAACTCAAAGACAAGACTTAGGATAACGGCATCCAACAACAGCCCACAACTAACCTTTGGCAATGCGGACGAAAGCATTCCAAGCGAAACATTTTTTTATATCAAAGGAACTTCTCAACACGCAGGAACGCTTGATGTACGTAGTGATAGTTCAACAGGCGTAGACTTCTCTACTGTTGAAGTTGAAAAATCAGATTACACGAATGGCGAAGGGGCTGCTTTGGGAGTGTACGGAAATGTAGGGATTAGCGGCTCTGTGTTTGGATTTCCATTAAAAAATCTTAGTGAGGTAAGGATGCGTAATACCTACAATGTATTTGAAGTGCAGGGAGCGCACAGATTGTATATTGGCAATAATGATACGGCTCGAATTATTTTAGATAGTATTGGAGGTAAGGTAAGACTACCGGCGTATGGGAGCGGCTTAAAGACAGGAACGGCAACCTATGCGGCTAATTTCGATGCCAATGGATATTTGATTGAAGGGACTACGCCCGCCGTACAAGGCTCCGGCACACTCAACTACCTATCCAAATGGACACCAAATGGAAGTACTTTGGGGAATAGTTCTGTATTTGATTCTTTGTCAAGAATAGGAGTTGGAACAACCGATGTTTCAGATTTGTCGGGCGCACAATTTGGTGGCGCAGGAACACAAAAGCCAGTCGGGTTTTTTATAAACAATACAGCCAGTAAAATTGCATCTGTTGTAATAGGTGGGGCTAATGGTGCGGCTATACAATTTGTAAATAGCTCTCGTGCACCAACAGCAGATTTCGGTTATGCATTAGGTGACCTGTATTTTGTCAATCGCAACTCTGGTAACATTTATTTTGGAGATGCTTCAGTCGCTGGCAGGGTTACAATTGGGGCGGGTACAGGGAACACGGCTATAACGGGTACGTTAGGGGTGACGGGAACTGGAACGATAGCGGGAACAAAAATCAACGCTAACAATATTCAGGGAGGAATTGCCGGAACAAGTAGCACGTTTTCTATTTACAATAACCAATCAAGTTTTGCCACAGAATTACAGATACACGGTTCAACCGAAACGACATACGGAAGTGGCGTATCAATTCCGTCTGGTTACATGGCAGTCAATGAAACGTTACCCACATCAACAGCTTACAAATTTGAGGTAAATGGAGCAGCTAATATAATTTCCGCCCTAACCGTAGGAACAACGGCTACGGTGGGAACATCAGTATCTACACCTTCTATTATTACTGCAAGTGGTGGATTGAGTATTGCTCCATCAAATGGGGTTACAACTATAAGTGGAACAACGGCAAATCCAACGGCTGTATTAGCTGTTCAAAATAACACATCAACGACAGGCGCATATCCCGTTACAGCTTCTTTTTTCAGCCCGTCAAGCACATCAACCGGCGGTTCTGTTATTTTCTTTGGTAAAGATGCTACACACTATAGCTCTTTAACATGGGAGAATGGAGGATCAGCAACACAGGGAGCGTACTATCAAACCTATGCCAACTCTTACCCCTTTGAATTTCAGGGAAGCAATAACATTTTTAACCCAACCACAAACACATACTTTAAGATCAGCGGTACAGGAATAGCAGCGATTTCCTCTGGAGGTATAAGTATAGGAAATGGCACAACGAATCCAGCGGCTTCATCAATACTTGATTTAACCAGCACAACCAAAGGGCTGCTCATTCCACGCCAAACAACAGCCCAGCGTGATGCCATTAGTTCTCCCGCTACAGGACTACAGCTTTACAATACCGATAATAAAGCACCTGAGTGGTATAATGGCTACTCATGGGGTAACGCAGGTTTACAGACACAAAATTCAAGGGTAGCTTCTAATTTTTCCGTAACGTCTTCAACTACCCTTACAAATGTTACCGGACTTACAGCTACGGTAATCGCTGGAAAGACCTACAAATTTGAAGCGAGGTTATATTTAACTGATGGTACTGGCGGAGTAAATTTTGCGATAGGTGGCACAGCAACAGCAACTGATTTCAAAGCTTGGGGAGGTACTTATGAATCAATGGGCGGAGGAACTGTTACAAGCGTATTAACAACAAGTTTAGGAAGTGATATCGGACGCACCAGTGTGAACGATGCAAATTTTACTATGATAAGCGGAACAATAACTGTAAATGCTGGAGGCACGTTAACTGTTCAATTTGCACAAGATACGAGTGACGGTGACCCTTCTATAATTCTAAAGAACAGCACATTTACGGTAACAGAAATTTTATAAAAAGCAAAACCAAAAACAAACATGAAGAAAGTTACAACGATCGTAGTAGCAATGATGATTTCGCTCTGCAGTTTCTCACAGAAAAAAGACAGCGCAGTCGTGGTGCAGATCCTGATGGACACCACACAATTCAAGCAGGCAATTCAGCAGATTGATAAGAATGTCGATAGCAAGTCAGTGAGTAATTGGCTGATCGGCGTGCTTACGCAGAACGCACAAATCAGGAAGTACCCGGCAAATAAATAATAATTAAAAAACCATTCAATGTTCAATGATACCAGGAGAACTGACAAAGCCGATAGACGAAATAAAAACGCCGAGCAATCGCATTTTAATTATCGGCATGATCCTGATCATTATGGCGCTCACTTCGGCGGTAGTCTGGCAGTGGCGCAAAAAAAACAGCGATTGCGATGATACCAAAGCGGAGAACGCAAGGCTTAACAAGTGGAAGTTCGATCACCTTGAAGAAGATAACCAACGGCTCACTAAAAGAAACGAATACTTTGACTCAATGATGCAACTATCAAAAAAACTCTTAAAAGATACACAATGAAACAGGTAAAATACCTCACAGCATTTTCCATGCTTTTGCTTTTGATGTTTCGTCCCGCTGAAGATCAAAAAGCGCAGGCTATTAAGCCATCGACACAAATTGAGGCTGAAAACAATCTTTTAAAAAAAGAGATAGCGGCAAAACAGGATTCCGTTTTGCGCAACCTCTCGGAGGCTGTAAAACAAAAACCCGTTGTGATCTACAAAACACGCTATCGTCCAAAGATCGTCTACGTGACTTCGGATAATTCGATAGCCGGTATTGCACCCGGTACAAAATGCGATACTGTTTTCTACCTGGTAAAAAAAAAGAACCTGCTTCAACGGGTATTCGGGAGCCGGGCAATGGATACACTCAGGATAAGATGATCTCCAAACAATGATTTATTCACCTTTCAAATAAATTTTATGAAAAGTACATTTCTTACTCTCAAATGGAGAGACTTAGGTAAAGCGATCGTGGTCGCATTCCTTTCAGCATTCGTAGCGGCCATCTACAAAGCCATTGGCGGTGATTCAGGAGGCTTCCATTTCCCCAGCGGTGCAGAATGGCTGACTGCTCTTAAAGTAGGCGCAGGCGCTGCACTGGCTTACCTGGTTAAAAATTTATTCACCGACGACGTAGCCGCCGCAAAAAGAACACTCGATGAAGCACGCAAAGCATAGCATAGCAGCCCTGTTCCTGATCAGTGTGATATCCTGCTACGGCCCTAAACAAGCAAAAAAGCAGGTTGATCGTGCGATCCTTGAACAACCTGGTACAGCCGCAGCGGAGTTAAGAAAAGCATTCCCCTGCACCCAACTGGCAAAGACGGACACAACCGTTATTTTAACCGATAGCGTAGTGTACGTTGATTGCCCGCAGGATTATGCACCGGTAACTCCTGATACAACGATCACGGTTGTAAACAATATCAAAGTAGATTCAATGACCCGCTTCGGCACTACCAGGATTGTAAAAGTACCTGTGCATCTACCTGTAAAAACTCAAGTAGTTACAAAGTATATCCACGATAACACCGATGACGCTATTATCAAAGACCTGGCTGGCCGGCTGGAAGCTATGACTCTGCAGGATGCTAAACACAAAGGATCCTCCGACAAATGGTTTTGGATTGCCATGGGTGAGCTTGCGATCATCGGCATAGGTATTTTTCTGAAACTAAAATCTGCCAACCTAAAGTCGCTGTTTAAAAGATGAGCATCTCCGAAAAATACCGGTACATAACCTATAACGGCTCAACCTTTCCGGATGATCCGTACAGGGAAGTGATGGTGACACTAAATCATGAGATCAAAGACGAGTACTTTCCTGCCATGCAGGAGGCGTTCCCGAACATTCAGCGAGGGATGGCATTTTTAATTACAGCCATGACTAAGCAGGAGGGGTTCTTTAAAGGCTCAAAATCTTATCGCACCAATAACCCGGGCAACATCGGAAATGTGGATACAGGGGCGAGCAAATCGCACCAGACGCTCACTGATGGAATAAAAAAACAGGTTGATTTCATTCAACGTATCATCCTGGGCGGGCACAAGGCCTTTCCTATTGGGAAGCCGGTAAAGATCATACCATACCTATCGCCGGATGTGGGTTGGTGCCCTGGTTACAATTTTACTTACATTGGCCAGCTCGACCAGTTCATCAAAATCTATTCAACCGGGGCACGTAAGTCCAATTCTTATATCAATACGATCGTAAGTTATTTTAAGATCAACGGAGTAATCATCACACCCGAATCGACCTTACAACAAATCGTTTCTGTATGACACAGCTTGAAAAACAAAAGGAAATAGAACGGCTCCGGATCATCCTGAATAGCTATGGACTCTTTTTCTTCCGGATACTGAAAGGATAGTTTTCATGCGGCCTGGTTATGAGGCGGGCACTCTATACTTTGATCGTAATACCAGTGTTTGGTTTTACTCACCGGTTCTTGTTTCTACAGGGGCTTTTTCTTCCAGAATCACGGTGTTTTTCTCCCCGCTAAAATTTGCAGTCATCATTACTGATCATTTCCTTTGCTACCAGATAAGAATTATTTAGTGCGATCACACGAAAGCCGGGAGACGAATCCCGGTTTTTTTATAGCTTCCTGCTGAGTTTATTTATTTTCGCAGCATCAGCGGTGAGTCCCAGGTCACGCAAATACTTTGCATAGCTAACAAAATCCTTGTGACCGGTAAGACTCATAATATCCGCGTCACTTGCGCCATCCGTTTTTAAATGAATTACCCTTGTATGTTTTGCCCCGTAGATAGTATAATGTTCTGGCTTTCCAGCACATTGGGATCCTAAGCTTAGAATTCCACGTGGACAAGTTGTCGC
>JADMIO010976112.1_pt1 | contig 65055 bp, 48 predicted proteins | sample 8958161 | NCBI WGS metagenome assembly JADMIO01 (sample SAMN16585339, study PRJNA669376) | soil metagenome | isolation source: Crop rotation soil | place: USA: Cullars Rotation, Alabama | collected 2011
CCCCTGCCGTGCTCTGTAAGTTGAGGAGGCCTTCTTCGAGAGCCTCGCGGTTTTGATTCAGGAAATCGCGGAATGGCTGGATGTCGTTTTTTCCCGCCAGGTAATCGACCAGCGCTGCGCGAATCGCCGGCTGGGCGGCGGCACGAGCCGCCTCGACGCGCCTCCGTTCGCGCGCGCGGACCGCCAGAAGCGCGATCAGGCACAGAATGGCCAGCGCCATCAGGCAGGCGGACGCGACGAGCAGCGCCCCGGGGCTCACCCGACGAGCCGCTTCAGCCGGGCAACCAACTCCATTGGATTGAACGGCTTCACCATGTAGTCATCGGCGCCGAGAGTAAATCCCCGAAGGATATCCTGTTCCTGCTGCCGTGCGGAGAGCAGCAACACGCGGACGGGCAGTTTCTCGGAACGCAGGACGGAAAGGACTTCGTAGCCGTCCATCCCCGGCAAATTGACGTCCAGTACGGCGGCCTGGGGTTGGGAGCGGCGGATCAAATCGATGGCGGCGTAACCGTCGGCCGCGATTTCACAGTCCATCCCGAAATTCTGAATGGACGCCCGCACCAGGGCGACCACCGTCGGATCGTCGTCCACGATGAGCACGCGCGGACGCCCGGCAGCCGTAGCGCCGGCGGCCGCCGGCGAGCTGCCAGTGCGATCCTCGCGCCGGACCAGCGCCAGGCTGAGGCGGAGCAGCGCTTCGTCGATCTCCCAGGAATCCACCAGGCACTCTCTCGCGATCGCCTGCACGGCGGGGTCGAGCGCCAGGACTTCATCGCGCGTCCCAGCCAGCACCACGGGTTGGCCGGCCAGCGGCGAGTCCGGGGTGAGCAATCGGGCCGCGGCGCCGGCGTGAACCACCACCAGGTCGCAGAACTCGAGCGCGGCGGGCGGCTGCCCGGCATCGAGCAGCACCTTCTGCGCCTTGGCCCGCTCGAGCGCGACGCAGAGCCGCTCGGTTGTATTCGCGGGGAATCCAGCCAGCCCGACCGTTTTCCCGGTGAGGCTCTGCACGATACTCTCGGGTACCGGCTCATCCCGCGCCTCGCGCGGATTGGCGAACGCCAGCGCGAGGGCTGTCAGCGAATCCCGCAACTGTCCGGCGTCGAGCGGCTTCTCTTGAAACACCGCCTCCGTTTCCCGGGAAAGGCGGCTGATCGCGCTGAAGCCTAGCAGCCCGCCGGCGCCGATCCACTGGTGTACCACACGGCTGCAAGCCGCCGCATCGAACTGCTCTTCCAGGTCGAGCAGCCATTGCCTCGTGTAGTCGCGGCCTTCGTCCAGAAAACGGCGGCGCAGGGAATGCAACTCCGCGGGCGGGATCGGTTTGGCGCCCTCCTGCCGGGGCGGATGACCGGTCTCTTGGCGGCGCGACAGGATTTCGCGAATCCGGGAGCCCAGTGTACGGGTATCGATCGGCTTGGTGATATAGCCGTCGCATCCGGCGTCGATCGCCTTCTGCTCGTCGCCTTTCATCGCGAACGCCGTGAGCGCCACCACCAGGATGTCGCGCGTGCTTTGGTCATGCTTCAGCCGCCGGGTCAGTTCGAAACCGTCAATGCCGGGTAGTTGGATATCGGCGAGCACCAGGTGTGGGCGAAAGCTTTTTAGTACTTCCAGAGCCTCTTCCGCGCTCGCGGCGGTTAGTACCTTGTATCCTTCGTTTACCAGAAGAATCCGAGTCAATTTCAGATTGACTGGCGTGTCGTCGATGATAAGGATCGGCTCTCCCGGCATAGCTACTGTATTTTAGCTCACATCCTGCTGCTTGGCGATCATCGGTATTACTGCCGTAAATACACTCCCCTTACCGGGAGAACTTCTGACGCCGACGGACCCGCCCTGAGCTTCTACCATAAGCTTCGTAAGGGCAAGTCCTAGGCCGGTCCCCTGCTCGGCCCGGCGGCTGTTTGGAAGTTGCTGGAACTCACGGAAAAGCAGCGGCAACTCCGCTGCCGGAATTCCGATACCTGTGTCTTCCACCTCCACGCAGAGCCTTCCGCCGGAATCGACATTCAGGCGAAGACTGATGCGTCCGCCCGGCGGCGTAAATTTCACCGCGTTGGAAAGGAAGTTATACAAAACCTGCTTGAACCTTGACGGATCGAGAAAGCCTTCCAACCCTTCCGGCGCCACCGCTTCAAGCTGCAGATTTTTTCGGTCCGCCAACGGCCGGACCACATCCCGAACTTCCAGGGCAAGGCGGTCGATGCGGCAGCGCTCCGGGTAAAACTCCATCCGGCCCGCCTCCACTTTGGAGAGGTCGAGGATGTCGCTGATAAGTTGGAGAAGGTGGCGCGAACTGTTCAGGATGTCCCCGAGCACGTCCTGCTGCTCCTCGTTCATTGGACCAAGTTTGCCGTCGTACATCAACTCGGAGAAACCGATGATGCCGTTCAACGGCGTGCGAAGCTCGTGCGATACAGCGGCGAGGAATCGGCTTTTAGCCTCGGTGGCGGAGCGCGCCGCATCCAAGGCGCGGGCCAGTTGCTCGTTCTTGTTCCGCAGTTCCATGGCGTATTGCGCCACTTTGCGGGCCGCCACTGCGGCCAGATTGCGTTCCGTAACGTCCAACACCGAGCGGCAGACGCCCGTCACCACCCCAGCCTCGTTCCGAATGAGGCTCTCGCGGATTTCCACGCGCAGCGAGGTTCCGTCCTCCAGCAGGTAGTCGCATTCCAAAGGACCGGTCTCCGCGCCGCGCGCGATGCGGTCGAGCATGGCCGTGCGGAACGAATGCTGCTGCCCGGGCGCGACGAAATCCCACGCGAGCCGTCCGAGCACGCGATCGGGAGTGCAGCGCAACAGCGTACAGACCTCCTCGTTAAAGCGGGTGACGGCTCCGTCGGTATCGGTTTCCTCGTAAGCGACCGGCGCCCGGTCGAACAGCTCGCGATAACGCCGCTCGCTTTCCCGCAGTTCCCGCTCGCGTTCCCGCATCAGGAAGGCGGCGTTCTCGAGTTGCCGCGCAAGGGAGCCGATCTCATCGTCGGCGTGGGCCATCGGCTCGATGGGAACTCCGTGCGCAAGGCGCTGCGCATTCCTTTCCACGGCGTCGAGCCGTTTCACGAGCCTTCCGCTGATGATCAGGTGAAGAAACAGGCCGCCGATCGGACCGGCGACGCCCGCTAACAGGACCGTCGCCAGAAGACGACGGCGGGCGGTCTCGCGGGCCTGCTGCGCAGCCGTCAGCCGCCGGTCCAGCAGAGGCGCCATCGCAGACACCCTCTGCCGGAGACTGCTCATAACGGTCGCCGAATCCGCCGCAGAACCCGCACGAGCGGCCTGGAAGGCTCGTTCGATCTGCGCCCGGAGCGGTGCGGTCCACGGTTCGCCGGCGGCGGCCGCCTCCACCCGCTGCAGGGCGGAAGCCGCGGCCGCCAGCGCGGGCTCCACGGTTGCGGCGTCGCCTTCAGCAACCGATCGAGCGTCCGGCAGAGCCATCTGGAGCTGGAGAAGTTCGGCGGCGATTCGATACGTCCGAACCGCCTCGCGTTCCGCCGAAGCGGCCTCGTCTTCGAACCAGAAAAGCGCGAACAGGGCCACAAAAATCGCGACCATCGGGGGCGCCAGCACCAACAGGCCCCGCGCCCGAAGCGTCAGGCGTGGGGCGCGGCGCCCAGCGGAAATAGAAGACGGATCCGAGGTCATTTGGGTCGCATGATTCCGACATCACCCGCAAACGACGCTGGGTTCAACCTTCCGGCGGTCACCGTAGCCGCGAAGGGGGCGCGCCGCCTCGATCACATTTTAATTCGGATTGCGGGAAGGGCTGGGGAAGGAATTACCTCAGGCGTCGCGGAAGAAGCTGAAACCACCTCGTTCATATCTCATCGATTCGACGGAACCGGGTCCCCAAAACCCGTTGTCAGGCAGGCTCGCCGTCGCTGCGCAAAGCGTTCCGGAGATTCCGGTCGGCGGCGCGCAGACACTCCTGAATCTCATCGAAGCCGGGCACCTTCGCGGGACTGACCTCGCTCAAAGACGAAGCCGCCGACTGGATCTTCAATTGGGTGTCCGAAAGCCTTTCCTTCTCCACTCGGCTCAATCGCATAATCTCCTCAGCAGCCGTGCGTTTGCATGTGCGAAATAAGCTGGTACTTCACAGCGTCCTTCCGCTCGCCGGCAGCATGGATGAGCGCTTCGAATCGCGCGAATTCAGGATCGCCGGCGATCAGCGCCGTGGTCTGCTGCTTTTGCAGCGTCACCAGTTCATGCGTGGCGGCAAGAAAAGCCTGCATCAGCCGGTGTTTTACTTCGCAAACGCCGGCGAATGTCTCGCTCGTTACGGCCTTTCCCGCTCCCACCATGGCCGCGATTGAGGTAGCATGCGGATTACCCATTGGCGCCTTGCATCCGGTGCAAACGTTGGGGGTATCACCGGATCGCGACCTCAGCGCCCTACCGACAAGCGATCCGCCAGAATCGACGGCAACCCGGCGTTTCTTATCTTACGCTGCGCCGATTCGATATCGTACACAATCCGGAAATATGTGACGATACCCGCATCCGAGTCATATAGTGCGGCCGCGGCGCGGGGATCGCCGTCCCGCGGTTGCCCGACCGAACCGGGATTGACCAGGTACGCGCAGTCCCGATCGATATCCATCAACTGGCGATCGGCGCGGAGCGATGTGCGCGGTATGGTCTCCACCCGTGAGCGGTTCCAGATGAATCCTCCCTGCACGTGCGTGTGTCCGAAGAAGGCGACGCGCTTTTCCAGATAGCCGAACGCCTGCCCCGCCTCGTCCGCCGCGATCACGTACTCGTCCTCGTTGTAGGGGGAGCCGTGGAACACCTGGAATCCGTCCACCACGATAGGTCCTTGCGGCAATTCCCTCGTCCAGGAGACGTTCTCGGGCGTGAGATTCTGCTGGGTCCAGATGGCCGCGGTCTTGGCTACCGGATTGAACCACTCCAGGTCGTCGATCCCGGTGCAGGCCTTGTCGTGGTTGCCCCGCACGCACACCTGGCAGTTCGCCCGCACCCAGTCTATGATCGGGTTCGGATCGGCGCCGTATCCTACCAGATCACCGCAGCAGAGGGCGATGTCGTACCGCCCTTCGAGTTCGCGCAGCACGGCTTCCAGAGCCTCCCAGTTGGCGTGAAGGTCGCTCAGGATCAGATAGCGCAAGTGGACGCTTATGCCTTTCTCAGCCGCAGCAGCGAAATTTCCGGAGGAGCGCCGATGCGCGCCGGGATGCCGATAGTGCCGATACCGCGTGTCACATATGCCGCCGCATCTCCGCGGCGGTACAGGCCGTAAACGAACGGAGTGAAGAATCGCGCGGCGCTGATCGACCGGTCGAGAATCTCGACTTGCACCTGTCCTCCGTGAGTATGTCCCGCAAGCAGGAGATTATAGCCTTGCGCGGCCGCCACGGGAAACACGTCGGGATTGTGCGACAGCAGAACGTTGAACGCACCGGGAACGCGCAAGCGGCCGGCGCCGCGCAAATAATCGCCGCGGCGCGACCAGGGTTGGTAATCCACTCCGGCCACATTGAGGGCGGTGTTTCCGAACCGCAACGGCGTGTTCCGGCTCCGCAGAAACGGGATACCGAAGCGCGCGGCGGCGGCCTGCGTGTAATCTTCGGCGTCCGAGTAGCGCTCGTGATTTCCCATGCAGCCGTAGATTCCGGCGTCCGATTTCAGGCGCGCGATCTGCCGGATGCAGGCGTCCAGGGGGTCGCCCCGCGAAGAAATCAGGTCGCCGGTTACGAAGGCGATCTGCGGACGCAGTTCGTTCGACGCATCGATCACACGGGCGAATTCGGACTCGCTGAGAAATACGCTCAGGTGGATATCGCTGAGGTGCAGCACGCGCAAGCCGTCGAGGTCCGCCGGAAGATCCGGAATCGGGATTTCGACTTCCCGAACGCCGAAGTTCAGCCGCTCGACGAGAGCGCCGTAGCCCACCGCAGCGACCGGCGCCGCCATCAGAACCCGGCCGGCTGTGTCCAGCGCGCGGCGCCGTCCCGGGTCAAATGGCAGTTTCACCAGCGTCATGACCGTATGGATTGCGAGCACCACCGCCGCGATCATCAGGTAGGCGAGTGCGCCGGCCCCGAACACCATCGCCGGCCCGGGAGGGATGTGCAGGGTCGACAGCAGGCGGGACAAAGTGGCCAGATACCCGAGCGCCAGCAGTCCATCCCATACGGCCACCGCCCACCGCGCGAGGGTCAGGTTTCGCCCGGACCACCGCCGCCGAGCTGCGCGGAGGAGCACGAACGTAATTCTCCCCTGCACCAGGATGAACGCAATGAGGACCAGCACATCGATGACGTGAAGCAAGCGACCAGTCTCTATTGTAGGTGATCTGGAGCGGGCGCCCCGGCTCCGGTATTCTCGCGCAAGCTTACAGATTGCTTTCCCAAGCCGCGGTCAATATCGCGAGCGCCGCCGCAGCCGCCGTTTCCGCCCGCAGAATTCGCGGCGATAACGATACCGGCTGCCACCCCGCGGCCGCAGCCTCCTGCCGCTCGCCATCCGTCCACCCGCCTTCGGGACCTACCAAGACCGCGACTTCGTCCGTCGCACGGCGTTCCGGCGGCAGAACGGACAGGATCGCCGGCGCGGCAGCCTCCTCCAAAAAGTAGCGGCGCGGCGCCGGTTCCGCGAGCGCACGCTCCCACCGGACCGCGGGCAGCACATCCGGAAGCTGCACGCGCCGCGACTGCTGGCTGCTTTCCCGCGCGATGCGCACCCATCGCTCGGATCGTTTGCGCGCGGCTTCGAACAGTCCTTTCTCGCTGCGCGCGGTGTCCACAGGCAGAATGCGGGCCACTCCCAGTTCGGTCGCTTTTTCGATCATCCATTCGAAGCGGTCGAACTTGATCAACGCCGCGCACAGCGTGATCCGGACCGGCTCGGGCGGCGATTCCACCGGCTCCAGAATGCGGAAAGTGACCCGGTCCGGGCGCGCTTCCGACACCTCCGCGAGCCACGCCGACCGGCTATCCGAGATCTCATACCGCTGGCCCGGTTCGGCGCGGAGAACCCGCGCCAGGTGGCGGGCGTCCTCCCCGCGCAGTTCGGCGGTTCCCGCCTGGATCGAGTCCACGAAAAAACGGCGTCGTGCCAAACGTCCATTTTACGGCGGCGTGCGCCGCCAAGGCCGGTGAAAGCCGCGCGCAACCCGAGCATTACGCGCCCCGAACAGCCGGGCCGGTAAGCGCGCGCGTCAGGGGAGCCATGCCGAATCGCGATCGGCATGCGCCGCGAAGCCGGACCGGCATATGATGACGGGATGACGCGCTTCGCCATTCTCACCCTCGCCGTCCTTCCCGCTTTCGCACAGCCGGGCAAGGCTCCCTACCAGGCGCGCTGTTCCGGCTGCCACGGCGACGACGGCCGCGGCGGCGGACACGGGCCGGCTTTCGTGGGAATTCAGCGGCCGCGCGCGACCTCGCTCGAGACGGCGCGCAGCGTGATCCGGAACGGCATTCCCGGAACGGGCATGCCCGCCTTCGCACTCCCCGACGACGAGTTGAACGCCATCGCTGCATACACGATGTCGCTGAAAGGCGGGCCGCCCGAATCCACGGGAACCGCGAGCCCCGGCGACGCAGCGGCCGGCGAACGGCTCTTCAACTCCGCCGGATGCAGCGGCTGCCACATGGTCCGCGGCCGCGGCGGCGTGCTCGGTCCCGATCTGACCAACGTCGGGCGCAACCGCACGGCGGCGCAAATCGAGCAGGCACTGCGCGAGCCCGGATCGCTTCCCACAGGTGGACGCGGCGGGCGCGGCGGACCGGTCTTCCGCGCTGTAACCGTGAAATTGCGTGGCGGAGAAACCCTGCGAGGCATCGCCAAAAACGAGAGCGCCTTCGACCTGCAACTGCTCGCGACCGACGGCAAGCTCCACCTCCTGCTCAAGGACCGGATCGCCGAACTGGTCCGCGAGAAATCGTTGATGCCGAAGTTAGAGGCCAGCGCCGAACAGACGCGCGACCTCCTCGCGTACCTCACCCGTCTGAACGGCGGAAGTCCAGCTCCGGTCGAACTGGGCGCCGGGGTCCGCTTCGCCGACGTCGCACGCCCGCAAGCCGGGTCTTGGCCGTCGTACGACGGAAGCCCGCGCGCCAACCGCTACTCCACTCTGGACCAGATCACGACGTCCAACGTCGCGCGCCTTGCGCCCAAGTGGATCTTCACCATCCCCGGCGCGCCGCGCGCCTTGCAGGTGACGCCGGTGGTGATCGACGGCGTGATGTATGTGACCTCGGTAAACGAAGCGTACGCGCTCGACGCCCGCAGCGGCCGGGAGATCTGGCGCTTCGCCCGCCCCCGCACCCCCGGTCTCGCCGGGGACGCCGCCAGCGGAATCAATCGCGGCGTGGCGGCGCTCGGCGACCGGGTCTTCCTGGTCACCGACAACGCCCACCTGATCGCTCTCCACCGCTTCACCGGCCAGCTCATCTGGGAAGCCGAGATGGCCGACTCGAAACAGAACTACGGAGCCACCGGCGCGCCGATGGTGGTCAACGACCTGGTAATCGCGGGCGTCTCCGGCGGCGACGAGGGCATCCGCGGTTTCCTCGACGCCTACAAAGCATCGACCGGCGAGCGCGTCTGGCGCTTCTGGACCGTCCCCGCGCGCGGCGAACCGGGATCGGAGACCTGGGTGGGACGCGCCATCGAACACGGCTGCGCCGCCACCTGGCTTACAGGCTCCTACGATCCCGAAGCCGGCCTGCTCTACTGGCCCACCGGCAATCCGTGTCCCGATTACAATGGCGACGAGCGCAAGGGCGACAACCTTTACTCGTCCTCCGTCGTGGCGCTCGATCCCGCTACCGGAAAACTGCGCTGGCATTACCAGTTCACGCCGCACGACGTCCACGACTGGGACGCCACGGAGCCTCTCGCCCTAGTCGACGCGCGCTGGCGCGGCGAGCCGCGCAAGCTTCTGATCCAGGCCAATCGCAACGGCTTCTTCTACGTGCTCGACCGCCTCAGCGGTAAACTGCTGCTGGCCGAGCCCTTCGTCAAAAATGTAACCTGGGCGAGCGGCATCGGCGCGGACGGCCGTCCGAAGCTGCTACCGGGCAACGAGCCGACGCCCGAAGGGCAGCGCACCTGTCCGGCAGTCGCGGGGGCTGCAAACTGGCCCTCCACCGCGTTCCATCCCGGCACCGGCCTTTACTATGTATTCGCCGAGGAAGCCTGTACCGTCTATTCGAAAAACGGAGAGTGGTGGGAGCCGGGCAAATCTTTCTACGGGGGCGGCACGCGGCGCGACGCATCCACAGGCAAGTACCTCCGCGCCATCGACATTCAAACCGGCAAGGTCGCGTGGGAGATCCCGGACATCGGCGGCGGCATTCTGGGCGGCGGCCTGCTGGCGACCTCAGGAGGCGTCCTCTTCTACGGCGACGGGAACGGCGCCTTCCTCGGCGCCGACGCGAAGAATGGCAAGTTGCTGTGGCACTTCAACGTAGGCCAGAGTTCCAAAGCCGGGCCTATGACGTACCTGGTTGATGGAGCCCAGCGCGTTGCGATTGCCGCCGGCTCCGCGATCCTCTCCTTCGGCTTGCCTTAACTCACGCGAGCACGGCCTGCAACTGCTCCAGCGTGACGAACGAACTCTGCGTCCCCCGCGACAATGTCGAAAGCGCCGCATACACGTTCGCGCGGTCGATCGCCTCCGCTTCGCTGGAGCCGCCGGCGAGAAATGTCGCGAAGGCGCCGATGAACGCGTCGCCGGCGCCGGTGGTATCGACGGGAGTGACTCTGTGCGGAGGGAAGTGGCGCGCGCCGCGGCTGTCCGCGTAGACAGCGCCGTTCGCTCCCAGCGTGATGATGACGCGGGACGATCCACGCCATATCAGGTGCGCGGCGCAGGCCTGCGCTTCCTCCGCCGAACCAGCCGGCAGTCCGGCGAGAATCTCCGCTTCGATCTCGTTCGGGATCACGTAATCCGCATTCGCCAACGCCGCCTCCGGAAGCACCTGGGCCGGCGCGGGATTCAGGATCGCGCGGATGCGCTGCCGCCGCGCGAAGCGGAGCGTGTGCACCACCGTCTCCAGCGGAATCTCCAGTTGCAGCACGATGCAGTCCGCCGAGCGGAGCAGCTCCCCGGCAGCCTCGATATCTTCGGGCGAGAGACGGCCGTTGGCGCCCTGCACCACCAGGATGCGGTTCTGCCCGGATTCATCCACGAAGATCGGCGCCACGCCGCTGGAGACCCCCGGCGTCACCCGCACATGGCCGGTTTCGATGCCGCGCGTCTGGAAGTTGTGCAGCGTGGCGGGCCCGAACAGGTCGTCGCCGATCCGCGCCACCATCGACACACGCGCGCCACACAATTTCGCGGCGATCGCCTGGTTCGCGCCTTTGCCCCCGAAGCCGAGATGGAAATCGCGGGCGAAGATGGTCTCCCCGGGACGCGGGAACGCGTCGGTAAAGGTCGTGAGGTCGATGTTGGCACTGCCCACGACGACGATGTGCGGCTGGCTCATCCCGTCATTTGACCATCGTTTGCAGCCGCGATTCCACCAGCGACCGGAAACCGGCATCCTGAATCGAGTCCAAATTGATCCGGACGTTCTCCAGCGCGCCGCTCTTCGCGGCGGCTGCCAGCGCCTTGGCAACCGCGAGATCGGAACCGAACTTCGCCGGGATCTGCAAAGCCTCCAGCCGCGACTCCATGGCCGCCGCCCGCTCCAGCACCTGCAGCGGAACCTCGGCCGCGCCGTGCAGTGCTTGCTCCACGTACGGCCCTCGTTCGTCCTTCGGCCGCTTGTACGCCGCCATCACGTGCTGGAAGGCTTCGGCGTCGCGGTCCACCGCTTCGGTGAAGAACTTGCGATCGGCTTCGAAGGCGCCCGGATCCTGCTTCGCGAGCCGGCAAGCCATCGAACCGAGCGCCGCCGCCATCGCCGCCGCGGCCGCCGACGCACTGCCGCCGCCGGGCGTCGCGGTGGGCGCCGCCAGCGCATCCAGAAACTCCGGCAGCCCGCCGCGCGACGCCAGCGCCTCCGCGATCCGGTTCTCCAGCACCAGTTCCGGACGGAAGTTCTCGAAGCGCAGGAAGTATTCGGCCGAGAGCTCGATCGACTTCCTGGGGATCAGCCCCACAATTTCGCTGCCCACCACCGGTACGCCGTAGCGCTCCGCTTCCCGCCGCACCGTCTCGAAGACCACGTGCATCGGCGTCTGCTCGAAATCGGTAAGGTTGATCGATACCTGCGCCAGGTTGCGCGACGCCAGCATCACCCCCATGGACTTCACGAAGCGGAATCCGCCGCTGGAAAACCGGATGGTCTTCGCGATCTTTTTCGCGATGCTCAGATCGCTGGTCCCCAGGTTGACGTTGTAGGCGATCAGAAACTTGCGGGCCCCCACCACCGTCGCGCCGGCGGTCGGGTGGCATATGGGATCGCCGCAATCGGGCGCGCGCTCCGGAACGGCGCCCATCTCCGCCACCAACGCCTCGAACTGGCCGCGCCGGATGTTCTCCAAATTGACGCGCTCCGGCCGCCGGGCCGCCGATTCGTAGAGATAAACAGGCACCTTCAGCCGATTCCAGATTTCCGTACCCACTCGTTCGGCCAGCCGCACGCATTCCTCGATGGTGACCCCTTCGATCGGAATGAACGGCACCACGTCCGCCGCCCCGATGCGTGGGTGCGCGCCCTGGTGCTTCGTCAGGTCGATGAGTTCGACAGCCTTCTCCACGGCACGGACGGCCGCATCGCCCACCGCGGCCGGAGGGCCTACCAAGGTGAGCACGCTACGGTTATGGTCCGCGTCGGATTCCCTGTCCAGCAGCACCACTTCGGGCACGGACAGGATCGCCTGCACGATCGCATCGATCTTGGCCGCATCGCGGCCTTCGGAAAAGTTAGGGACGCACTCCACCAGTTGGCGCGGCATGAACCCACATTCTAGCGCCGGGTCTAGCGGAGGAGTGTCCAATTACGGGCCGCACGGGCAGTGTTCAACCTAGGAGAACCGCAGGGCCAAGGCGAAGGAAGCAGTTGGAATTCGCGCAAATACAACGGGATCAACCGGAGCGCAAGTCACGACAAAGGGAAGAGCATAGCGGGCGAGGTCTGCGCCTCGCCCCGTCCAAAGCCTGACGGCTAGTGGTTTCCGGCTACCGCGGCGGAAGTGGCCTTACGGCTCAAGAAGCACTCCCGGCAGTATACCGGCCGCCCCTGTGTGGGTTTGAATGGTACCGTGGTTTCCCGGCCGCATTGCGAGCAAGTGGTCATGGTTTCCGTCTTCGTGAAGCCCGAAGCCGAAGACCCCTGCCGCTTGGTCTTACATGCCTTGCAGCGTTTGGGTTCGTTCTTGAAATTCTTGTCGTGGAAGAAGTGCTGTTCTCCCGCTGTGAATACGAAATCTGCTCCGCAATCTACGCACTTGAGGACTCGATCCTGAAACTCCGCCATAGCAGCTGTGCCCCGTTAGAACCTGAACTGTTCGGATTAGGAAGCGGGGGCGCGCGGGAATTGCATCCGGCGAACCCCCGCTTCCGGTTTTACTCGACTTCCCGGCGACTCTTCTTCCGGTTTCGTTTGCGGGCCAGCGCCTGCTTGGCCCGGAGCTTCTCGCCCGGCTTCAAGTAGAAGGAGTGTCGCTTGACCTCCTTAATGATGTCCTCCTGCTGGACCTTTCTCTTAAAGCGGCGAAGGGCGTTCTCAAGCGTTTCGCCCTCCTGAAGCTTAACTTCTGCCAAACGAAATACACCTCCCAACTAGACCTGGATTCCCGTGCGTTGCCTGGATGGATTTACGAGACCCTACCATGACGAAATCGTATGGCGACCCCAAAATTTTCCTGCGCTTCACACAGAAGGTACTGATATCATAGGTGGTTGCTAGATAAAGTCAAGTCCAAATTTCGGGCCCGCTATTCCCCGTGGACCGCAGATTAGCGAATATCGCGTCTTTTCAATAATTTGCATTGAAATGGAAAATATTCTAGCGATCCTGCTGGCGGGCGGCGCGGGCGAGCGCCTCTTTCCGCTGACGCGGGCGACGGCCAAACCGGCGGTCCCGTTCGGGGGCGCTTATCGGATAATCGACTTTACCCTCTCAAACTGCATTAATTCCGACATTCGTCGAATTATCATCCTAACACAGTACAAATCACTGGAACTGATCCGCCATGTGCGAGATGGCTGGAACATCCTGTCGCCGGAAATGGGCGAGTACATCGAGACCATCCCCGCGATGAAGCTGGTCCACGAGGACTGGTACAAGGGAACGGCGGACGCGGTCTTCCAGAACGCGCAAACGATCGAGGCGGAGGGGCCGGAGCAGACTCTCATCCTGGCGGGCGACCACATCTACAAAATGAACTACCACGAGATGGTGGACTGGCACCGGCAGTACAACGCCGACGTCACCATCGCCACCATCCAGGCTCCGCCGTCGGACGCCACCCGCTTCGGCGTCGCCGAGATCGACGAGAACTACCGGGTGGTGGGGTTCGAGGAAAAGCCGACCCACGGCAATCCGTCGCGGTCGCCGTTCAATCCCGAAATGGTGAGCGCGTCGATGGGGATCTATGTCTTCAATACGGACATCCTGCTGCAGATGCTCAAAGAAGACGCGAACGATCCCGATTCGAGCCACGATTTCGGACGCAACGTCATTCCCCGGAACCTCTCGCGCGCGCGAGTGATCGCGTACGATTTCCGCGATATGAATGCGAAGCAGGTGCGGTACTGGCGGGACGTGGGCACGCTGGACGCCTACTACACCGCCAACATGGACCTGGTGGACGTAGTGCCCGAGTTCAATCTTTACGACCAGCGGTGGCCGATCCGCACCAAAGTGACGCAGCAGCCGCCGGCCAAGTTCGTGTTCGCGCAGGAGGGACGCCGGATGGGGGTGGCCGTGGACTCGATCGTTTCGGCGGGCTGCATCGTCTCCGGCGGGCGGGTGGTGCACAGCGTCCTTTCCCCGGGCGTCCGTGTAAACAGTTACTGTGAAGTAGAGTATTCGATCCTGATGCCCGGAGTGGAGATCGGGCGGCAGAGCCGTCTCCGCCGGACGATTGTAAATACGGGAGTGAAGCTCCCGGAAGGCACGGTGGCCGGTTTCGACCTGGAGGCCGATCGGGCGAAGGGTTACCACATCACCGAAGGCGGAATCGTGGTGCTGGCGTAAGAACGGAACTTTCTTACCGCCGAGACGCCGAGTCGCCGAGAAAACCGTGTTCTGTTTCTCTGCGTCTCGGCGTCTCGGCGGTGAATCAGCAGTTTAGGAGCAGAACGTTGACGACGATCGTAAAAATCATTGGCAGAGAGATCCTCGACTCTCGAGGGAACCCGACGGTGGAAGCAGATGTTTATCTGTCCGACGGGAGCATGGGACGGGCTGCCGTGCCCTCCGGAGCATCCACCGGCGAGCACGAAGCGGTGGAACTCCGCGACGGCGACAAGGGCCGCTACCTCGGCAAAGGCACGCAGACTGCGGCGGCCAATATCAACGGAGAGATCGCGCAGGCGCTGCACGGTAAGGACGCAAGCCAGCAGGCCGAAATCGACCGCATCATGATCGCGCTCGACGGGACCAGCAATAAAGGACGGCTGGGGGCGAACGCCATCCTCGCGGTGTCCATGGCCGCCGCGCGGTCGGCCGCGGCGTCGCAGCGCACTCCCCTGTACCGCTACCTGGGCGGCGTCGGCGCGAGCATCCTGCCGGTGCCGATGATGAACATCATCAACGGCGGCGCGCACGCCGACAATTCGGTGGACCTACAGGAGTTCATGATCGCTCCGTTCGGCGCCACCAAATTCTCCGAAGCGCTACGCATGGGCGTGGAGGTCTTCCATACGCTCAAGAAGGTTCTCAGCAAGAAAGGCTACTCGACCGCGGTGGGCGACGAGGGTGGATTCGCGCCCATGCTGAAATCCAACGAGGAAGCGATCGAATCCGTGCTGGAGGCGATTTCGCAGGCGGGCTACCAGCCGGGAACGCAAATCGGCGTGTGCCTGGATCCGGCGTCGAGCGAATTCTTCAAAGACGGCAAGTACGTCTTCAAGAAGTCGGATAAGAGCGAGCGCACGTCCGAGCAGATGGTGCAGTTCTGGGCGGATTGGGTGCGGCAGTATCCCGCGATCCTGTCCATCGAAGATGGTATGGCGGAAGACGATTGGGATGGCTGGAAGATGCTGACCGACGCGGTCGGCGGGAAAATTCAGCTCGTCGGAGACGATCTGTTTGTGACCAACAGCGCGCGCCTGAAGCGGGGCATCGACGGGGGCGTGGCGAATTCGATACTGGTCAAGGTGAACCAGATCGGGTCGCTGACCGAAACCCTGGAGGCGATGCAAATGGCGGCGGGCGCCGGCTATACGGCGGTGGTTTCGCACCGCTCGGGCGAGACGGAGGATCCGTTCATCGCGGACCTGGCGGTGGCGACCGGCGCGGGCCAGATCAAGACCGGATCGGCCAGCCGCACCGACCGCATCGCGAAATACAATCAACTGCTCCGCATCGAAGAGCGGCTGGGCGGCGCGGCGCAGTTCCCCGGCAGGAAGGCGTTCCGGCAATGACGAAGCTGGTATTGGTCCGCCACGGCGAAAGCACGTGGAACAAGGAGAATCGCTTCACCGGATGGACCGATGTCGACCTTTCCGAAAAGGGCCGGCAGGAAGCCCTGGAAGGCGGTCAGGTGCTCAAGGCCGAGGGCTACACGTTCGACGTGGCGTATACGTCGGTGCTGAAGCGCGCCATCCGCACGCTGTGGATGGTGCTCGACGAAATGGACCTGATGTGGATCCCCGTGCATCGCTCCTGGCGGCTCAACGAGCGGCACTACGGCGCGCTGCAGGGTCTCAACAAAGCGGAGACGGCGGCGAAGTTCGGCGAGGCGCAGGTGAAGATCTGGAGGCGGAGCTACGACATTCCGCCTCCCGAGCTGACCCACGACGACCCGCGCTATCCCGGCCACGACCGGCGCTATGCGGATCTCCACGGCTCGGATCTTCCGCTGACGGAGTGCCTGAAGGACACGGTGGAACGTTTTCTGCCGCTGTGGCACGAGACCATCGCGCCGGCGATTCGCGAAGGCAAGAAAGTCTTGATAGCGGCGCACGGCAACAGCCTGCGCGCGCTCGTCAAATACCTGGACAACATCCCCGAGGACGAGATCGTAGAGCTGAATATTCCGACGGGCATGCCGCTGGTATACGAGCTGGACGATGAGTTAAAGCCGATCCGGCACTACTATCTCGGCGATCCGGAAAAAGTGAAGGCCGCGATGGATGCGGTCGCGGCGCAAGGCAAGAAGAAGTAGGGCGGCATTGCCGGCGCCGGATCGGTTATCGGCTGAGGGTGAACACGACCTTATCCTTCAACGCCGCCGCCGTATAAGGTTTCTGCACAAAGCCGGCAAGCCGCTTCCCTGCAAAACGCGCCTGGATCTCCATTTCACTGTACCCGCTGGACAGCAGAACCTTGATATCGGACCGTATCGCCTGAAGCTCTCGAAGCACTTCCTCGCCGCTCATATCGGGCATGGTCAGATCCAGCACCACGAGGGAAACCTTGCTGTGGTGCCGGCGAAAGACATCGATCCCGTCGGCCCCGCCGTTCGCGGTCAAGACGCTTAAGCCGCAGCGGGACAGCACGCCTTTCGCGACGGAGCGCACGATGTCTTCGTCGTCGATAACGAGCACCGTTTCCGTCCGCACCGCGCCGTCCGGCGTACAGGGTGGCGCGATCGTAGCGATCCCCTGCCGGGCGGGCGCGGCAGGCAGTAACACCTCAAATGTCGTGCCGGCCGCGGGCGCACTGCTTACGTTCAGCGCTCCCCGGTGGCCGAGCACTACGCCGAGGACCGCCGAGAGGCCCAAGCCACGGCCCGTAAACTTCGTCGTAAAAAAAGGGTCGAAAATCCGCGCGAGGGTCTGTTCGTCCATTCCTACCCCGTTATCCCGCACCTCGACGCAGACGTACGAGCCGAAAGCTACCTCTCCATGAAGAAAGCGCCTCCGGCCTGCGCCAGCGTCGAAGAATTCGGTTCGCGTGCGTACCAGGAGCGTTCCCGGCGTGTCTGCGGGAATCGCTTCCGCGCCATTCATCACAAGGTTCATGATGAGCTGCTGCATCTGGGCGGTGTCGGCCACGACCTCCGGCAAATCCGCCTGGAGGTCGAGTTCCAGCCGGACGGTCTTCGGTATGGAGGAATGCAGCAGCCGGGTGATGCTCTCGATCACCTTCGAAAGGTTCACGGGCTCGATGACAAACCGTCCCTTCCCCGCGTATGCGAGTAGCTGTGAAGTAAGGTGCGCGGCTCGTTCACTCGCCTCCACAATGGCTTCTGCGAGCGGTTTGACTGTGGAGTCGCGGTCGAGTTCCTCGCGTATCAGGCTCGCATTGCCCAGAATCGCAGTAAGCAGATTGTTAAAGTCGTGCGCGATGCCCCCGGCGAGAAGTCCCAGGCTTTCGAGCTTCTGCGTCTGACGCAGTTGCTCGTCGAAGTGCTTCTGCTCGGTAACGTCCGCCAGGAGAATCGCCAGGCCATCCTGTGTCGGGTACGCGTTCATTTCCAGCCAGACGCCTCGCGTCGGATGATATTCCTCCACCTGCGCCACCTCGCGGGAATGCATGGCTCGCCGCAACGCGTCGGCCATCTTCCCCTTCGTGGCAAATACGTCCCAGAACGAACACCCGATCAGTTCCGCGCGCGGCCTGTTGGCGATCTGAGCGCCACGCTCGTTGACGAACGTGTACTGCCAGTTGCGATCGATCGCAAAGAATCCGTCCTTGATGCTTTCTAGGATGTTCGAGATGCGTTCGTTGTTCGCCTGGAGTTCGCGGCGGCTGTGCTCGGCCGCGTCGAACAGTTGTTGATTATCCAGTGCGATGGCCGCCTGTGCGGCGAGACTGATAACCGCGCGCTCATGTTCTTCCGTGAATACATTCTCCTCGGTGTGACCGAAGAAAAGTCCTCCAAGGACTTCGCCCGAACGCGATAGGACTGGAACTGCCAAATAGCTGACAACCGGAAGATGGCCCGCGGGCATCCCATGGTAGGGCGGATTTTTGCCGTAACGCGGATCCTGCTTGACGTTGCCCAATCGAACCACGCCCTCGCCTCGGAATGTGGGCCCGAAAAGGGACGTGTTGCGCGGCATCGGGAATCCGGAGAAATGCTCGCGGGGAACACCCGACAACGTGTAGAGCATGTAGGACTCGCCGCCGGTATCGACGACGTTGTAGAAGAAGGATCCAAACTGCGCGCCCGACAGTTCCGTTGCGGCGTCTGTGATGGCTTGCAGCAGCTTCTTGCGGTCCAGTTCTGCGCTGATGGCTTTGCCGAACTCGAACAGCCGTTCCATCCTTTGTCGCGTGACCCGCTCGCGACAAAGAATCGAATGGGCCTGCAGAGCCATGGCTGCCTGATTCACCGCCACATTCAGGAAGAGCCTTTGCAGTTCGGAAGGAAAACCCGAATCCCGCGACCAAACGAGTACCCTTCCGTATTCGGCGCCGTAACCGAGTGGCGCGCTTGCCACCTGGAAACCGGGTTCCTCTAAATTCACGGCCTGCCCATTCAGCCGGCGGGCAATCGCATCGGTGTCGAAAGCACCGCTCGTCCCGGCAGTTGCGATGGACGATTTGCCGCCGCTTGTCACCCTGGCGGCGGCAAGGGCGACATCCAGATTCATTCGCAGGATGTTCACCAGGCTCGCCGCGATCTCGTCGGGCTCCCTGCCGGTCCAGACCGCGGAAAGGCTGGTGAGCGCGACAATATCGCGAACCGAACGGCGCAGGTGAGCGTCGGGCATACCCTCGAGAGTTGCGCCGGTCGTCACGAACTCTGCTTCTGGACTTCCGCCAGGAACTCCGTCGGTGGCACGTAAAACGGGTTCTCGTGCAGGATCCCTCCAACCAACGCTACCGGGTGCGTCCGCAGGATATCCATTACGGTCTGAGCGTCGAACTTGGCCAGGTCGTAGACGCACACTACCGGATCGTCATATTTTGGCAGGATGAAGTTGAGACGCGATTCGTACTCCACGATGTCGTGGACGCCCGGGCGATCTTCCAGCGCCCATTCCATGTTGGCTACGAGGCGCGTGAGAGGAAATCCCTGCGATTTGCCATTTCTCAGCACCTGCTCAATCAGGGTCAGCATTGCATCCTGGTCAAAATGACCTCCGCGGAGGTAGGCCTCCTCCCACGGGCGAACCTCCAGTTGACCGGACTCCATTGCGGTATCCACCTGGATCGAGGCGCGCCGCAAGCGCTCGCAATGATCGGCACGGAGCGCGGGATCGACGATGTGAAACGCCTTTTCCCCATGGTCGAAGCCGTCCTTAATAAACGGAATCAAGAAGCGGTAGTTCTCCTCGGCGCTATTGAAGAACGCGCAAATATGCCTCGCCTTCGCCAGGTCTGTGCCCCCCAGCCGCACTTCCGAACGAGTGGTCATTCAAATCCCCCCTCGTCATTATGTATTCCTTCGACGCTCCGCGTGAGCCCGTGCGGCCGAATGCGTACGTTATTGAACGCGGTCGAAGTCGTGCGTTAGTGCACAGTGAGTTCGCGCCAAGGAGCCGAATACCCTCAGGCAGCGGCCAATGGTGCAGGCACCGTCTGTCCGGTACTAACTGACTCCAGGTTCTAAGCGATCTCTGGCGGCACAAACATCGGCGCCCCAGCCAGCAGCATATCGCGCCGGAGCAGGGAGGCCTACCCTACGGCAGCACGATCACCGGAGCGCGCCAGAAGTTGAACTTCTGTGCGCCGGGCTCCAGGACGCTGACCTGGCAGTCGTATTTACCGGGCTGCAGTTTGGCGAGAGGCACGCTGAACTTCAACGGGACCGCCTTCGAGTTGACGTTCAAACCGTCGGTGACTTGCAGGGGGGCCGTCTCGAACGCCTTGAGCTTTCCGCGATAGAAGCTCACCGTGGCGACCAACGGCTGCGTGGTCTGTGCGGCGGGCTCGTATGCTTCGAGGTACACGTACATGTCCTGGTCCTTGCGGAACACGCGAGTGACGCTGGGAATCAGCCGCTTGTTCTCCTGCACCAGCGGATCGAAGCTCGTGAGGCGGCGGTCGCGAACCGCATTGTAGACGGCCGCGCCGAGGTCCTCGCGCTGGTTGCTCAGCACCACCGTGCTGATGGGCAGGCGCTTCTGCTCCGTCGTAAGATCGGGGATTTCGAACTTACTCTCGAAGGTTCCCATCTTACCCGACTGGTTCTCCCGCGCGAGCACTTTGATCGAGTACTTGCCGGGGGAGAGCGTGAACCCTGTGTTGTAGGCGAGATTGCGTTTGCTCAACTGGCCGACGGTCTCGCCTTTGAGCTTGATTTCGCTGATATCGCGCACGTTGCCCTGCACGTGTCCGGCGGCGTCTTTGACTTCGCCGATGAAGTCGATTTTGGTGCTCTCGGCGCCGCCGTGCTTGGCGAGTTCGAACTCCGTCCCCGGGATCTTGATGGTGACCGGCACGAAGTAGCGGTCGCGCCCCAGCCGGAAGTAATTCAACTCCATGGCGATCGTCAGGTCCGTCATGGGATCGCCGAGCATCAGCGCTTCCTGCAGCTGCCGTTCCTTGTCAGTGGAGGTGAACTGCTTGAACTCCTTGCCGGCGAAGTAGCCCTGACGGTAATCGAGTTTCCCGACCTTGGCCAGCAGCGCCGCGCTGGGAGCCAGCTTGATGCGGCGGTAGCGCCCGTCGAGCTTGGAGTTCTGCGAATAGTAACCGATTATGTAATAGCTCGAAATATCTTTTTGCGCCTGCTGGATGCCGAGCGCGAGATCATTGCTGTCGAGCAGCGCCTTCCCGCCGGTATCTTCGGCCAGGGAAAAGAGTGTTTCCTGCTGTCCCTGGAAACTGCTCTGCCGGCCGCGCGCGGAGGAACCGGACAGCATGCCCTGTCCGCCGGACGAGGCCTTCGTAGCGTCGCCGAGCGGGGCTTCTGCTACCAGGCCGCGGGCGTCGATAGGGTAGAACGAGACGTTATTGCGGATGGCTGCGTTGATGGTGGACCGAAGCTGCGCGTCGTTTTCCCGCCCGGTCCGGCTCACGCCGCTGGCGAAGTATACCAGCGCCTTCTTCTCCGGAAGTGCGCCCAGCATGCGGGTGGCGGATTCGAGCGCGGCGAGTTTGCGGTCGGTGTTGAAGATGTTGAACTCGGTGTCGTCGGCGGTGAACGCATCGCCGTTATCGTCGCTGTCGGCGGTCGCGCCTTCCACCGCCATGTCGCTGCCTTCTCCGATGGTCAGGTTCTTGATGGCCTTGTTGAGGGCATCGCGGTCGTCCGTGAAGTCCTGCGGGACCTTCAGCTCGTTGGAGAAGGTCATGATCGCCATCATGTCGGAGGGCGTCATCGAGGTCTTCAGGAACTTGAGCGCGGCTGTTTGCGCGCGGAGTTGATCGGGGATCGGCATGGAGGTGAGGTCGAAGAACATCACCAGCAGGCGTCGGTCCTGGTATTTGATCTCGCCCGGCTTGGCGGGTACGATCTGGTTGGCGGTGAGCGATTTCACCGCGGCCGGGGCGGGCTTGGGCTCATCCGCGACTGTAGGAGCGGGAGGACGCGGCGTCAACTGCGGCTCCGGCAACATCTGCTCTTCCAGCTTCTGGAACTTGAAAAACTTGATCTCCTGAGGTTTGCCGTCTTCGCTGATGGTGAAGTCCTTCTCGGTGAGGCCTTCCATCGGTTTGCCGCTTTTGTCCTTGACGGTGACGTCCACCACGATCAATTGCACCGTGCTTTCGAACTTCACCGGGTTCTTGGGAATCAGGACCTGGTTTTCCTGCGGGGCCGGCTGCTGCGCCGACAACACCATCAAGCCGGCCAGGAACGTAGCGATCGTCGGGCGTCTCATCAGAATCGGAACCTCAGGCTGGTATTGATGCGGCGCATGCCTGCCGCGGCGGTGGGAAGACCGAAGGTGTTGCCCGTGATGGTAGTCCCCCAGTTGGTGATCGTCACGGTGTTCAGAACGTTGGTGGCGTCGATCGCAAAGTCGAGGTTCTTCCGCTCGCCGACCCGGAAGTTGCGGCTCATCTGGGCGTTCAACGAGAAGATCCGGGGGCCCGGAATGGTGTTGCGCCCGGCGGTGCCCCACTGGCCCGCCGCGGGTGCGGCGAACGCCAGGATATTGAAACCGTATCCCGGTTGCGCGGCGTCGAGCGGCAGCCCTGTCGCATTGGCGCGCACCGGCCCTGTGACGCCGGTACCCGTAACTACGGACCGGTTGCCGCCGGCGTTGGCCGTCAGCGGCGACCCCGTGCGCAGCGATATGGTGTTGGAGATCGTCCACCCTTTCAGCAGGGTGCCCTTCCAGCCCTGGAGCAGCGTGCCGCCGGCGCGTCCGACGCCGCTTTGATACTGCCACCGCGCGCTCAACGTGTGGCGTGCGTCGAAGTTGGAGAGCCCGCGCTCCGCCTCCAGGTTCAGCCAGTTCTGCGCGATCAGCGTGCCGATGCCGCCGTTGTCGATAGCCTTGGACCACATGTACGAAACGTTTCCCGCGATGCCGCTGCGGAAGCGCCGCATCAGGTTGAACTGAGCGGAATTGAAGGTGGAGTTGCCGTTGGCGGTCTGATAGATATAGCCGGCCGGACCGGGGCCGGCAAGCTTGGATCCGGGCGGTAGCGAGTTCGGCAGGAACTGCTGGTCGAGCCCCGTGCCGTTGGTGTGATTCAGCGCCAGGCTGCCGACGAGCGCGCGGCCGAGATCGTTCTGAACGGATAACTGGTAGATCTGGGCATAGCCCAACCGGTAGAACGGATCGATCGCGCGGGTATTGGTGATCGTAGCGCTGCCGGCGGAGAAAGTGTTCAGCGAGAGCGGGTCCGCCAGCGTAGTGGCCACCGCGAAGTTCTGGGCGAACGGGGGCTGCGCCGCCATGCTGTTGGCGAACCCGTTGTATGCGCCGGTGTTGTAGTAAAGCCCGAACCCTCCGTTGATGCGCAGGGAGTGCTTGGGTATCGGCCGCCATGCGAAGCCGATCCGCGGCGAAAAGTTGTTCTTATCGGCGTGAACCAGCGCGTTTGTGTAGCGGAGGCCGGTGATGCTTCCGGTCTCTCCCGCGATGACCGGCGCAATCGCGGTGAACCCCGGTCCTATATCCAGGTTCACCATGCGGTTGTAGAGCTCGGTAATGGGCGTCCCGTAGTCCCAGCGGAGGCCGAAGTTGAGGGTCAACTTGGTGCTCAGGCGCCAGTCGTCGTTGGCATAGATCGCATACCCCGACGAGCGGAAGTACTTGTCGGCGTTGCCGTAGTTGATCGAGTTGGTGGCGGGGCGCCCCAGCAGGAAGTCGGCCAGGTCGAAGCCGGTACCCTGCGCGCCCGCTCCGTTCACGATCTGGCTGGTGATGTTGCCCGTGAAGGTAAACGTCCCGCGCGCATTGCTGTCGGCCGTGAGGTTGTTCTGCTGCCGCCGGAACTCTCCGCCGAAGTTGAAGTTGTGCAGCTTGTGGACCCAGATGACGCTCGCGGTCACCGCGCTGGTTTGATTCCGCGAGAGCGAGGCGTTGCCGTCGGAAAGAGCGCTGAAATTCGTGAATTGAAGCGTCGGGGGTCCCCAATTGACGGGGTTCGTGGAGACGCCCGTAATGCCCAACTGCCCCTCGATATCCACCTGGTTCGAGAAAAACGGCGAGGTCAGGTTCCGCTGCCGGCTGAAGCGGTAGTTCAGATTGCCGATCAGGCCGGTGTGGAAGGTGTGGGAGTAGCTGGCGTTGTAGTTCATCGCGCGATTGGTTCGGGAATCGATCCAGCCGAAAAGGTTGGGATTTTCGTTCGAGCCGCGCTGAAACGCGAAGCCGCCGGAAAGACGATTTTTCCGGTTGATGGTCTGGTTCAAGCGCGAATTGATATTGTCGCTGTCATTGAGGCTGCGGATGCCGACTGTGTAATTCCGGTTCGTGCTGGCGAAATTGGGCAGCGGGTAATAGCTGATTAAAGATGCCGCGATAGGATCGATGCGCGTCTTGGGAATGATGTTGCCGGGAAACGGCGCTCCCGTCTGCGGATCGAACACGGTGACCGGCCCCTGCGCGAAGGACTGAGTGAAGTCGCCCGCGCGCTCCAGCGCGGATGGGACCGTGTACGTGTTCGTCACGCCGTTCCGGGCTCGGGTGAACTGGTAATTCAGCGTGAACATGCCGCCGCGTCCGCTCAACAGGTGTGGAATGCGCAGGGGACCGCCCAGCATCATGGTCACGCGGGTGTTGGCATAGGCCGGTTTATCGACCTGGTTTCCGGTGACCGAGTAGCTCTGGGCGTCGAGCGCGGAATTCGAATAGCTAAGGCCCAGGTTGCCGTTGTATTGCATGCGCCGGTCGCGCCGCGCATTGCCGAAAGCCGCCACCCCGGGCCGTGCGCCGGGACCGCGGCCGCCGGCTCCGCGCCCGCCGCCGCGTCCTCCGGGTCCTCCGCCTCTCCCGCCGAAACCGCCAGGACCGCCCATTCCGGGACCGCCCGGACCACGTCCGCCGAAAGCTCCCGGACCGCCGGCCATCATCGGGCCGCCGGGACCGCGTCCGCCTCCCGGACCGCCGCGTCCGCCGCCCGGGCCCATCTGGACGCCGCCCGGATTGTCGCCGTTATTCGGATCGCCCGGACCGCCCATGCCGGGAACCATCCCCATGCCGGGACCGCCGGGTCCCATGCCGTCGAACCCCATTCCGCCGCGCCCGCCGAACCAATCGGGCTGCTGCGGCATATCCAGTCCGCGACTGACGCTGCCGTTCACCAGGAACGAATCGCTCGCGCTCTGGCTGAGGTCGGCCGCCATCTCGGGGTTGATGCCGGCTTCGAGATTGGCGCCTTCACCCGCCTGGTTCACATCGGCGCGCTGGAATCCGGTCTGTTGACCGCGTCCGGCCGGTTGGCCGCGTCCGTTGGTTCCACGTCCACCCTGCTGCTGCGCCTGGACCGCCTGCCGGATGGAAGGACGGGCGCCGTTCGACGGAGCGGCTGCGGGCGCGGTCGGCTTCGGCGCAGGCGCGGATTCCGCGGGAGGTGCGGTCGCAGCCGCCACCGTCGCTGGCTGGGGAGCGGGTTTCGCCGGCTGGCTGGCTGCCTGCACAGGAGGGGCAGGCTTGCTGGCCGCGAGAATCTCCGCCATCGACAACAGCTTCAAATCCCATTCGGGGGCCGGTGCGTTGGCGGCCACGCCGATTTCCTTGGTGAATTTGCCAAACCCCAGCATCTCCACTTCAACCGTCCAGATTCCGTCGGGGACGTCGCGAAACGAATACCGGCCGTTCTCGTCCGTGGTCGTGACCAGCTTGCGGTCGCCTTGTACGAAGGTGACGGTAGCGCCGGGAATCGGCAATCCGCTCGCCTTGACGGCGCCGTGATGCTCGGCCGCCAGAAGTCCGCCGGCCAGTATTCCGGAGCCTGTCAACAGCAGGAGTTGAGTGCAAATCCGAGGCATCAGCATGGGGTTTTCACCATTTCAAGGCGCAGGGGGGCTGCGTAATGTTACTTCCTTATGCCTCCCGGACGCCCAAAAATAATTTGGAACTCTTTGAAAACTAACGGGAAAGCACGCTGCGCGCCGGCGCTTCCTTAGCAAAACTTAACGTTGAATCGTTCAGGCGGTGGCGAGGTCCGGGGTCCTGACTATGCTACGTCTACACAACTGAGATACCTGCGCAACTCGTCGAGTTGCTCGGCTAGCGCCGCCGGTTCCGCGGCGGACGCCGACTGCTCGATGTTCCAGCCCAATTGCGTCAGTTGTTCGAAGCCGTAGCTCTTTCCGCTGCCTTTGAGGTTATGTGCGAAGGTTCGGATGGCGTCGAAATCGCGCCTTCGGAGCGCCTCGAAAATCGAGAGCATGGCCTGCCGCTGCCTACGCAGGTATCCCGCCGCGAGATGGACGGCGTACTCGGGCGCTTGCACCTTCAGATCCTCCAGGCCATCCTCTTTGCGGTAGATCCGGACTGCCTCCAGCAGCGTCTCGCGGCTGACCGGCTTGGTGAGATGGCCGTCCGCGCCGGCTTCGATGGCCACCTCCACATCTTCCTTGAAAGCATGGGCGGTCAGGGCTACCACCGGGGTGCGCGCGCGCCCGTTCTGCCGCTCCCACTCCCGAAATTTGCGAGTCACGGTGTAGCCGTCCATGACCGGCATCTGCACATCCATCAGGACCAGATGGTAGTGGACGCCGTTGGTGAGTTTGTCCAGGGCCGCCTGACCGTCCTGCGCCACGTCCAACGAATAACCCGTCTTCGCCAGATATGCCTTGATGACGAATACGTTCACTATCGCATCCTCCACCATCAGGATGCGCCCGGCGGCCGGTTCGGACGGGGGCGCGGGCACAGGCTCGGCGGGGGGGTCGGGCCGCTTCTCCGGCGGCGCAGTCCGGATCGCGCGTGCCAGCGTCCGGGACAACTCCGGCATCCGGACAGGCTTCACCATGTAGTGCCCGAGGCCCAGACTCTGCATGCGCGGCAGGTCGGTGCTGCGGCTGTCGGAGCTCAACAGCGCGACGGCCGTGTTGGCGGCGCGCGGGTTCTTGCGCATTTGCTCGACCACCTCCACGCCGCTCATCCCCGGCATTCGGTAATCCAGAATGGCCAGTGCGAAGGGTCTGCCCGCGTCCGCGGCGCTTGCGATCTCCGCCAACGCCGCCTCCCCGTCCCGCGCCTCCACCACCGATTCGGCGAACGGCGCCAGGTTCTGCCTGAGAATGAGGCGGTTGGTCTCGCTGTCGTCCGCTATCAGGATCCTCTTGCCGGCTAAGAAGCTGAATTCGGGCGCGGTGGGTTCCGGGACCGGAGCGGGGTCGAAGGTAGCGGTGAAGTGGAAAGTGCTGCCCTCTCCGATCTTCGAATCCACCCAGATCCGGCCGCCCATGAGTTCCACCAACTGCTTGCAGATCGCGAGCCCGAGGCCGGTGCCTCCGTATTTGCGCGTGGTGGAAGAGTCGGCTTGGGCGAACTTCTCGAAGATGACGTCGATCTTCTCCTCGGCAATACCGATCCCGGTATCCAAGACGGAGACGTGGATGGACTCCGGCGGATCGCCCGCTTCCACTTTCACCACCACTTCGCCTTTTTCCGTGAACTTGACGGCATTCGAGACCAGGTTCAGGAGCACCTGCTGCAGGCGGTCGGGATCGCCGAGAAAGTGCCGCGGCGCGCCCGGAACGTAGTTGCCGATCAGTTCCACTCCCTTCGCCCATGACGCCACCGAAGCCACTTCAATCACCCGATCGACGACCGCCGAGCAATCAAACTGCACGTGATCGAGTTCCACGCGTCCGGCTTCGATCTTCGAGAGGTCGAGAATATCGTTGATGACGGAGAGGAGGTTGTTGCCCGCGCGTTGCAGGATCCCGATGTACTCCTCCTGCTCCCGCGTCAGGGTCGTCTTGGCGAGCAGGTCGGACATCCCGATGATGGCGTTCATCGGCGAGCGGATTTCATGGCTCATGGAGGCCAGGAAGTCGGTCTTAGCGCGCGTCGCCGCTTCGGCGCGCTTGCGCGACTGCTCCAATTCGGCCGCGTTCTCCACCAGGCGCTGTTCGCGATCGCGCACGATCTGTTCCGCGTCCGATAACGCCTCCGCAAGCCGGCCGATCGCATCCACGCCCGGCTCCATCGGGACCAGGGGCTCGCGCCGCGAGAAACGCTGCGTGTTTTCGACGAGCTTCTCGATCCGGCGGCTGACGCCTGCGGTGAACAGCAGCGCGCCCATAACGGTAGAGAATGCACCGACCACGCAGAAGAGCCAGAGCGTCACGCGCACCCGGCTGGCCTGGATGGCATTCCAGTTGCGCCGCTCGTCCAGGAGTTGGCTTTCCCTTTCGTCGAATTCCGCCATCGCCGCGCGGACCGCCATGATCCTTTTCCGGCTGACGTTTACCGCTTCTGCCAGATCAACCGTCGGATTGCTCTTGGTCAGAGCGATCTGGGAGTCCAGGATCGTCAGTTCTTCGCGCATCAGGCCTGCGACGTGACGGATGCGTTCGTGCTGGCCCGGATTGTCGCTGGTGAGAACCAGTAGTTGGTTCATTCCCTTCTGCAGGTCGATCCTGGTGGCGTAATGCAGATCGAGGAATTCGGGTTCGCGCGTCAGCAGGTACCCACGGAAGGTCGATTCCGCACTCAGCACCGCCGCCACGGTCTTGTTGGAATCGGAGAGGATCCGCTCGGTGTGCATCACCCATCCGCGCGCGGCCTCGGTGCCTTGATACATTACCGCTACCAGCACCAGCATGCTGAGCGTGCAAATCAGCGGGATGGCGACAATGGCCGCGCCTTTCGATGCCAGCGATAGATTCAGCCACCGTTGCGCGATGTACCGGGTCACACCTGTGTTTTGACCGCTCGGGGAAGAGCGTCTACCCCGCGAAGTCCCTCAATTTCGAACCGTAGGCTAGCACAAGACGGCCGGAGAAGAACTGATAACCAATGTTATCAACGGCCGCCGCCGGGAGGTTATCGGGTAAGCAGGGAGAACGGGCTGCTTCCGGATCCGTCCACCCACACCGTCAGGGGCGTCTGGCTGCCTCCGAACGACTGCTTGAGCACGATCTGGATCTGGGCTATGCCGTTGATCGGCGGCGTGATTTGTACGATCGGCATTTCCACGCCGGAAACCAGGACGCGCAAACGGGGCGAGCCCAGCGTGATCGAGGGGTCGAGACCGGTAACCGAGATATTCAGAACTTCGCCCGCCGTCATGGCGATGCCGGCCGCCGGCACGTTGGACGAGTTCGCCACCCCCACGATCACGGGCGGAGGGGCGTCGATCTGGGCATACCACGGGAACGAGACTTGCGCTCCGTTGTTCACGATCACCTTGGCCGGTCCCGCCGGCGCTCCCGGCGGAACGAAGAAGTTGATCTGGTTCGCGCTAGCGAACTGGAGTTGGACGGGGACGTCGTTCAGCGTCACCTGCACCGGCACCGCGCCGGCTTGCAGGTTCTGTCCGTAGATGCTGCCTACACTGCCCGGATATACGGTGGCTTGCGCGGTCTCGTTGTTGACAATCGAACTGACGGAAGGCAATCCGGCCCGCGGCGCCTGTACCAGAAAACCGCCCTGCAGCGCCATCACCTGCATACCGGAGATCACACTGACCTCGGAGAAGCCCACAGGCGCGCCGGATGCGACCGCAACGTTGGCGATCAGGTGATTCGGGCCGAGGATCCAAATCCGCCTTACGACCACGTCGTCGCTCCCGAAACCGACCGTCACCTGGCCTTCAAGAAAGTTCGTGTTGTTGGTGGTGATATCCACCGATGCCGAGGCTCCGGCCGGTAGCGTGTTGGGAGAGACGCCGACGATCTGCGGCGAAAAAATCGCCTGGTAAGTATATGTCAGCGAGTTGATCGACTGCAGCGTCATCGAGTTCTGCCCGTCGGAATTGTAAACCGAGATCGCCGCCACCTGTCCGCTACCCCCCTGCGGCGGCGTTACCACCATCGAGCCCTGGGCGTCCGTGCCGATGAATGGGCCCTGCGCCGGCGCCTGCAGCCCGTCGAAATAGATCGTGCTGTCGGGGCCCAATCCCGCGCCCGCCAGCGTGATCGTGCCGTCCGCGTTTTGAAAGACCGACTGGATGACCGGCGGTCCTTTGCGGACGACGTTGACCGCGCCTGGAAGGACATAGATGTCGGTACCGAAGTTCAGAACCAGGTGCCGCGGCCCCACACCGATTCCGATCGGCATGCTGAAAAACAACGCGAATGCGGGCGGACGGCCGTCCAGGAACTGAAATGCGGAGATCTGGAGTGCATTGCCGAACCCGCCGAGCAGAGTGGCCGATTGCGGCAGCGGCGTGGCAGAGGGAGGTTGTACGATCACCAGGCCCAGGTTGTTGGCCGAACTGATGAACGCCGGGGTCACGGCTTGGGTACCCGGGCGATCGGTCACGATGTGATTGCGCGTCACCGGATCCAGCTTGCTCCAGGTGACCACGTTGTAGGTCGGGAGCGACGTCCGGGGCTGTACCGTGAAGTTGATACCTTCCCGGCTGACACCGGGCGCCGCGGTGATCACCGCCGCCTGGTTGGGGTCCAGGGTTCCGGGATAGAACAGGGTTTGAAACGGACCCGTCGCCGGAAACGGAATGCGGTTCTGATCCACGGGCAGTTGCAGCCCCGATCCGTCCACCTGGATGGCGTCCGGCGGCAACGGGTGGGCGTAGACGATGTAGTTGCCGTTGGGCGGAAGCCCATCGATGCGGTAATTTCCGTTGGGGTCGGTCAGCGTGCTGACCGCCGGGCCCGCGGGCGTAAGAGCTACCACCGAGGCCAGCGCGGCCGGCTGTCCGTTGGCATAAGTGACGCGGCCGGTAACCGCACCGTAGTTCGACTGCCAGCCCGGCTTTCCGTACAGGACCAGGAACGACGCCACGTCGTCGGCGTCCAGCGGCCGCGCGCGGGAAGTGTTCCGGATCACGTCCTGCGACATGGCGCTGGCGGTCCAGGTATGCTGCAGTCCCAGCGCGTGGCCGATCTCGTGTACGGCCGTGGTGTAGAAGCTCTCGAAATAACTCGGGCCCGCCCCTCTGTTGGTGTCGCGGGACAATTGCACTACGCCGCGAAGAATCGGGTAGTACGGACCGTTCGGGCCGTTCACGGGGACGGTCGAGGTGGTGGGCGCTCCCAGCCCGAGCAACCCCGGCGGCAGATCCACAAAGATCACGTCCCCGCCCGGTGTAGCGGACGACTGATTGGGCGTCTCCAGGCCCCCGAATTCCACCTTCAGATCGGAAGAAGGAATCGAATTCCAGGCCGCGACAGCCTGCTTCACCTGGCTGAGCACCGACCCGAAACTGTCATTGGGAGCGTAAATGGCGGGGCTTTGGTCGCTGACGAAGAAGGATACGGTGCTCACGCCGAATCGTTCGTAGATCGGATTGAAGGGAGCGTTGCGGCCGTTGTAGTGGACGTAGTGGTAAGCGGCGAAGGCCGGCAGCGAAGCCGCCGCCAGTATCAGGAACCGGCTTACCCCTCGTCCCACGATCATTGCGCGGCGCCTTTTAGCGGGGCGGCGACTTTGGCCCGCAACTCACTCACCCGCATGACCAGGGTCTCGTCTTTGACCGGCCTCCCCGTCTTGCCGTCCAGCATCAGTTCGCGGCTGGCGAACCGGACTGCGTTGGGGTCCTTGGAGCCGTCCGCCTGGACGGCGAAAAGCCCTTGCGTGAATCCGAGTAATTGCGTCAGGCCGGCTTTGCTGGTCCATAAGAAGAATACGAATTCGTCGCCCTGATTGAGAACGGGGGCTCCCGCGAAGCTCTGGCGCAAGTTATTGACAATGCCTCCGAGTACGATGACCTCGACGGAAGCCTGGGCGGGCCCTTTCCATCTCTCCGAGACGTCGATTGTGTAATGCGTGTAAATAGACGGTCCGGTGAAGCCCGCCCACGACTTGACGACCTTGCCGCGAACGATGGAAGTGGATTTGGCGACCAGATCGTCCAAAGATAGCCGCTCCAGAGTGGCGCCCTGGAGCGGCATCATGCAGAAGGTCAGCACTAGCGCAAGCAGGAAGTGGCGCTTCACGCAGCTTCTTTCTGCAGCTCCCCTGCCAACCGATCTGATTGAAAATAAAAGAGCTATTTGTCCTCCTGGGGGGTTCTGTGTGTTTCTACGACACAACCTTGAGACACACTGTCCCAAGGGCAGCCCGAATCAGGTTTTTCCCGGACGGACGATCAACATCGGTAGCTGCAGGTCGTGGCGCACCGGATTGATGGTGTTCCCGAAGATCAGGTCTTTCAGGCCTCCGTGGCCGTGCGCGCCCATGATGACCAGGTCGGGGCGGATCTGACGCGCATACCGCACGATCTCGCGCTTCGGAGAAGGCGAGTGCGTAACCATGGTTTCGGCCGCAATCCCTTGATCCCGCAAGGATTGCGCGATGCGCTCCAGATACTGCTCGCCCTGTTCGACCTCGGCAGTCAAGGAGTCCTTGCCGTAGACTTGGCTGGTGACGCCCTCCTCGACATGGAACAGATAGAGCTTGGCGCCGTAGAGTTTAGCCATCGCTGCGGCGTGACTGATCGCCAGCCGGTCCAGGCCAGAATGATCCAACGGGACCAGAATTCGTTGATACGTTGGGACCTCCGCACTCGCGACTCCGGCGGTTTCGGGCAGGACCACGGATGCCCGGCCCCGTCTCGCCCGCGTGATCCACGGTTCCAGGACAACCCACACCAGCAGCAGCGCCAGCCCGATGCCCAGAGGCACGGTGAGGGCGAACACGAGCGGCCGCCAGCGCCCCGAGGCGTCCAGCCACTCTCCGATCGATTGCACCGCCAGGCGTGTGTTCAGTCCCACCACGATGATGGCGGTCAGCCAGGCTAAGATCTTGACCCAGCGAGGGTTGGCGAACGACCCCATGCGCGCGCGGTCGCTCGTGAAGTGGATTAGCGGAATGATCGCGAACGGCAGTTGCATGCTCAGGATCGCCTGGCTGAGCAGCAATAAACCGAGAGTCGCCTCGTCGCCCGACAAGTAGATGGTGAGCGCGGCGGGTATGATGGCGATCGCTCTGGTGATCAGGCGCCGCAGCCAGGGCCGCATGCGGAAGTTCAGGAACCCTTCCATGACGATCTGCCCCGCCAGGGTACCCGTCAGGGTGGAAGACTGGCCGGAGCAGAGCAAGGCAATCGCAAAGATCACGCTGGCCAGACCGGTACCGAGCAGGGGCTCGAGAAGTTTGTGCGCCTGCTGGATCTCGGTCACGACCACACCGTTTTTGAAGAACACGGCCGCTGCCAGCACCAGGATCGCCCCGTTCACGAAAAGGGCGCCGTTCAAGGCGACCACCGAGTCGATCAGGTTATACCGGCAGGCGGTGCGCTTCTCCGTCTCGCTGTGGCCCACTTTCCGCGTCTGCACCAGCGCGGAGTGGAGATACATGTTGTGGGGCATGACGGTCGCCCCCAAAATCATGACGATCAGCCCCAGATTCTCACCTGTCACGCGCGGAGCGAGCCCGGTCAGCATCTCGGAAACCACCGGCTTGGCCCAGATGATCTCGATGCAAAAGCAGGCCCCGATGACGGTGACCAGGGCAAGGACGAAGGCCTCGATGGTGCGGATGCCGAAGCTCTGAAACCACAGCAGCAGGAGCGTGTCGGCGGCCGTAATCAGCACTCCCGCCAGCAAAGGTATATGAAACAGCAGGTTCAAGCCGATAGCGGCGCCGAGAACCTCGGCAAGATCGCACGCCGCGATCGCTACCTCGCACAGCACCCACAGGGCGAGACTCACGCGCTTCGGGTACGCCTCGCGGCACGCCTGCGCCAAATCGCGGCCGGCTACGATCCCGAGTCGCGCGCTGAGCGTCTGGAGGAGAATCGCCATCGCGTTGGACATCACCAGCACCCAGATGAGCTGGTACCCGAAGCGCGCGCCGCCCTCCAGATCGGTGGCCCAGTTTCCGGGGTCCATGTAGCCGACGCTCACCAGGTAGGCCGGACCGGCGAACGCGAACATCCTCCGCCAAAAGGAGATGTGCGAGGTCCCCACGGTCGAGTGGACTTCCGCCAGCGATCGGCTTCCCTGTTCTAGATGTCCCGTTGGGGGCATGGACTTAACTATAGTTAAGTACTGGCGTGAAGTCAACCGCAAATCGGGGAACTCGCTTATCTTGCGCGGGAGTACAATGCTGTGCAGAGTGAATCCGATGCCGACCCGCGTCGCTATGGCATTGACAACCGGAGTCGTTGCGCTTGCCGCAGTCTATGCGCAGGTCTCGATTCCGCAGCGCTCGAAACCCACGCCGCCCCAGCGCCGCAATCCTTCCGCCCTTCGCGTAGATACAAATCTTGTTCTGGTTCCGGTATCGGTTTGCGATCCGGCGAACAAGCCGGTGACAGGTCTGGAGAAGGAGCATTTCAAACTTTTCGATGACCGCGTCGAGCAGACGGTCACTCATTTCGCCATGGACGACGAGCCGGTGACGGTCGGCGTGCTCTTCGACAACAGCGGCAGCATGGGGAGCAAACTCCGCATTTCCCGCCTGGCTGTTTCCGAATTTTTCAAGACCGCCAACCCGCAGGACGATTTCTTCCTGGTGGCGTTCAACGATCAGCCGCGCCTGATGGTTCCGCTCACGCGCGACATGGAAGAGATCCAGAACCAGCTTACGTTCACCCAATCGAGAGGGCGTACCGCCCTGCTCGATGCGCTGGTGCTCGCCATGCACGAGATGAAGAAATCCCAAAAAAGCCGCAAGGCTCTTCTGATCATCTCGGACGGCGGCGATAACAGCAGCCGCTACAGCGAGGGTGAGGTGCGCCGCATGGTGCGGGAGAACGACGTTCTGATCTACGCCGTCGGGGTCTTCGAATCCGGCGGGGGGCGCGGCCGCTCTCCGGAAGAAGTCTCGGGCCCCGGGTTGTTGAACGACATCGCGGAGCAGACCGGAGGCCGCCATTATCCCGCGGAGATCGCCGAACTGCCGGACATCGCGGCCAAGATCGGGACCGAATTGCGCAATCGCTATGTCCTCGGCTACTCTCCGACCGACGCGCAGCGCGACGGCCGGTATCACAAAGTGGAAGTGAAGCTCATAACGCCGCGCGGCCTGCCGAAACTCAGCGCCCGGTGGCGGACCGGGTATTTCGCGCCCGCCGATTGACCACTCCCAGCCGCCACAGGCTTGCATCGAGCACCTCGCGTCCTTAGTGACGGAAAGCACGGCGGAACGCCGCATGCACACCCACCCTCGATGGAGTCCAGGTGAAGAAACTCGGAATTCTGCTCTTGCTTGCGGGGGCGATGGCGCTGCCTGCGGATTTTAAAGCCGGACTGGATGCATATACTCGCGGCGATTTTGCAGCCGCATTGAAAGAATGGCAGCCGATCGCCGAAGGCGGCGATCCGAATGCGCAATATAATCTCGGCCTGCTGTACGCACGCGGGCAGGGCGTCGCGCAGGACTACAGCCAAGCCGCGCAATGGTATCGCAAAGCGGCGGAACAGGGCGTCGCCGCCGCCCAGTACAACCTCGGCCTGATGTGCGCCAACGGGCAAGGAGTCCCGCGCGACCCGCAGGAAGCCGCCAAGTGGTTTCTGAAGGCGGCGGACGCCGGTGTGGTGGACGCGGAAACAGGCTTGGGCCGTATCTATCACGAGGGCGAAGGCGCCTTCCAGAATCCCGCCGAAGCCGAGAAGTGGTATCGCAAAGCCGCGGAGCGGGGCGTGGGCAGCGCCGCGTTCAACCTGGGCGTGATGTACGATTTGGGCCAGGGCGTCCCGCGCAATTATGAAGAAGCGTTTCAGTGGTACCGCAAAGCGGCCGATGACGGGTATGCGGCCGGATTTACGAACCTGGGAATCTTGTATTACAACGCGCAGGGCGTGAAGCGCGATCTGGTGGAGGCTTACGCCTGCTTCTCGAAGGCGCAGAGGATGGGAGATCCGCGCGCCGCCCAGTTGCTCAGTTCCACCGCGAACAAACTGAAGCCCGGAGATTTGAAAAAGGCGCAGAAACTGTTGGCCGGGTGGCAACCGCCCGCTGCCAAACCGGTCGAAACCGATCCTGCTTCCCTGTTCAAACCGCCGGCGGAAGCGCCCGCGGTCGCTACGGTGGCTTCGGCGGCTCCGACGCGGCCCGCGGAGACCACCACGGCGCCAGCTGCGTCGGCCGAATCCGCGCAGCCGACCAGCGTGGCGGCTGCTCCGGCGCGATCGGACGCCGTCCCGACCGCCCCCGGTACGCCCGCCGCAGCCGCACCGGCGGCTTCCACAGCGATACCGAAAACCGCTTCCGAGCAGAATACCTGGCCCGAGGTCGAGCGCGTGGTCGCGGTCGGCGACGTCCACGGCGACTACGAGATGCTGGTGGGCGTGCTGCAGTCGGCCAATCTGATCGATAGCAATGGCGACTGGATCGGCGGCAAGGCGCACCTGGTGCAAACCGGAGACGTGGTCGATCGCGGACCGGACTCGCGCGCCGTCATGGACCTGCTGATGAAACTGGAAAAGCAGGCCGCCGCGGCGGGAGGCGCCGTGCACGCCCTGATCGGCAATCACGAGGCGATGAACGTCTACGGCGATTTGCGCTACGTCTCGCCCGCCGAGTTTGCCACGTGGGCATCCGGCGCCACGGCGAGCCGCGAGGTATCTTACGACCAATTTCGCAAGGCCGTGACCGAAAGAGCCAAACCGGGAGCCGATCCCGCGCGCCTGGCGGACATTCAAAATCTTCCCGGCTACAACGAGCACCGCGAAGCCTTCGGCCCCTCCGGCGTGTACGGCAAGTGGATCCGCTCGCATAACGCGGCGGTCAAGATCGGCCGCACCTTGTTCATCCACGCCGGGCTCGGCGAGAAGTACGTCGGATGGACCCTGGATAGGATTGACGACGAGGTTCGCCAGGAGCTGAATGACTTCACGCGCCTGCACGGCGGCCTGGTCACCGACGAGGAAGGGCCCCTGTGGTACCGCGGACTGGCCAAGGGCGACGAGACTAAGCTGGGCCCGCTGGTCGACTCGCTGCTGCGCCAGTTCGATGTGGACCGGATCGTCATCGGGCACACTTACGCCGACGCCGCCATTACGCCGCGTTTCGGCGGCAAGGTCGTGCTGATCGATATCGGCCTTTCCCGTGTGTACGACAACATCGGCAAGATGGGAGCGCTCGAAATCGACCACGGCGAAGTGCGCGCGCTCCACCGTGGGCAGAAACTGCGCCTGCCGTCCGACGAAAACGGACCCGACATGCTTCGTTATTTACGCGAAGCGGCCGCGCTGGATCCCCAGCCCTCGCCGATCCAGACCCGCATCGAGCAGATGGAGAAGGCGCAGCCCTCCGGCGAGCCCAAACGATAGTTTGCCCGCTCGGTTGGCGCGGATATAAAATCGAGTCGTGACCCGCCCAACCCGTCGTACCGTTCTGGCGTCGGCCCTCGCGGCGCCGTTCTTCGCAGCAGCCGCGGAAAAACGGCTTCCGATCAAAAAGGCCGTCGAGTTCAGCATGCTTCCGCGCACGATGCCCGTGCTCGACCGCTTCAAGCTGGCGAAAGAAGCCGGTTTCGAGGAGATCGAATGCCCGACTACTCCCGACCAGGCGAAGGCTGAGGAGATGCTCGCCGCTTCCAAAACCAGCGGCCTGCGCATCCATTCCGTGATGAATTCGGAGCACTGGAACAGTCCTCTCTCCTCCGCCGACGCCGCGGTGGTGGAAAAGAGCATGGACGGTATGCGCACCAGTTTGCGCAATGCCAAGCTATGGGGTGCGGACACGGTTTTGCTGGTTCCGGCGGTGGTCAATCCACAGACCAGTTATCAGGACGCCTGGACACGCAGCCAGAAGCAGATTCGCCAGTTGATCCCGTTAGCCAAGGAACTGAACGTCATCATCGGAATCGAAGAGGTGTGGAATAAGTTCCTGCTCAGCCCGCTGGAATTTGCCCGCTACGTGGACGAATTCAACTCCCCGTCTATCCGCGCGTACTTCGATGTCGGCAACGTGGCGATCAACAGCTACCCGCAGGACTGGATCCGCATTCTCGGCAAGCGCATCGTGAAGGTGCACATCAAGGATTTCGCGTTTCGCAAGCGGGTGGCCGAATTCACTCCGCTGCTCGAAGGCGAAATCGACTTCAAGGCGGTGCACGACGCGCTGGATGAGATCGGCTATCGCGGGACGGCGACCGTCGAATTAGGCGGCGGCGACGGCGAGTACCTCAAGGAAGTCAATCGCCGCTTCGAGAAGATCCTCAGCGGAGCGTAGGCGCTAGGGTTCGCGCGCCGCGCGGAATCCGACCATCCGGTGGGATTGCAGCGACGGCCAACCCGCCGACCGCGCGTACGACCGCAGGTCTAAGGGATCCATGAAAAACGTGCCGCCGCGCAGAACTCGATAAGAGCCGGTTTCCGGGCCCTTCGGGTTCTTCTTCGGTGAAACCGCATAATAGTCGCGGCTGTACCAATCCTGGCACCACTCCATGATATTGCCCGCCATATCGAAAGCCCCGTACGGCGACGCGTTGCTGTGCGTCTGCAGGTTGCCGCGCTTGCTGCCGTCGTAGAATCCGGCGATGACGCCCGTGTCGAACGGATTCGCCCCTGTGTAGTTGGCGTACGGTCGATCGATGGTGTTGCCCCACGGATACTTGCGCTGGTCCGTGCCGCGCGCCGCCTTCTCCCATTCGGCCTCGGTGGGCAGGCGGTACTTCTTGCCCGTTTTGGCGCTCAACCAGTTGCAATACGCCGTGGCCGAATCCCAGTTGACCCCCAGCACCGGGTATGGATCGCTGTCCGGAGTGCCGCCGCCGTGGTTCCGTGCGTCGCGCCAGTAAGGAATCTGGTCCTTGGGGACGACCCATCCGTTGGGCCAGAACTTGGGATCTTCATAGCCGGGATCGTCGCGGAATTTGCGCCACTCCCCGTTGGTAATTTCGTACTTGCCGATGTAGAAGGCGTCCAGTTCCACCGTGTGGACCGGCCGCTCGCGCGCCTCACCGTCGCCGAAGTTATCGCCCATCCGAAACGCGCCGGCCGGAACGTATACATAGTCGCCGTAGCCGTCGTTCACCGAGGCGGGCGGTCCCGCGGGCAGCGCTACCAGTACCCAGACGCCGGCCAGCAGCGCCGCCCCTCCCAGAACGAATCTCCGCATGCTACTCTTTGCCCCCGGGAAGGAATCCGCCCTGCTTCAGGAAGTGCTCCAGCCGGCCCATCCAGTCGGAGAATGTGCCGTTCGCGTATCCTGTACCGAACCCGTGCCGTCCCTTCTGGTAAATGTGGATCTCGGCCGTTGCGCCGGCGCGGTTCAGGTCGATGAACAACTGCGCCGACCCGTTCGCCGCCCCGGGGTCCGCCGCTGCCGAGAGCAGGAACGTGGGCGGGAAGTTCTTCAGATTCTCGCCCGGCGTCACTCGACCCGGGCCGTATACCAGAACGAGATAATCGGGACGCGAACTCAGCTTGTCGATCGGATCCGCCGCCGCCGGATCACCCGGGCCGGCGTTCGCCGCGACCAGCCGTCCCATGTTGGAGCCCGCCGAGAAGCCGATGTAGCCGGTGCGGTTCGGATCGATCTTGAATTCGCCGGCGCGCGAACGCACTACCTGGATGGCCCGCTTGCCGTCCGCGATGCGCGCCTGATCGTTGTATTTGGGCGACATCCGGTACGTCAGCACGAACGCGCATACGCCCCAGTCGTTGAAGCGCTCGGCGACTTCGAGTCCCTCGCCGCCGTACATCAACATGATGTTGGACCCGCCCGGCGCAATCACCACCGCGGCGCCGTTGCGCTTGCCTTCCGGCGGCAGAAACGCCGTGAGAAAGGGAGCGTCCAGCGGGCCGTTGCCGGTAGCCAAGAGAACCTTGCCCGCCTCCCAAAGCGGGATGTTAAAATTCGGAAGAGCCTTATCGCTCGAACCGGTTTTGCTGTCCGCCGCCCAGGCCGCGCAGGCCAATGCCAGCACGCCCATCGCAATCCGAGTGCACAGGAATGAAGGTCGCATTGACGTCCATTCTGTGACGCCCGGCTCTCCGGAGTCAACCTGCCGCGAACGTCAGGCCTGCCGACCCTTCCGCCGCCGGGTCCGAAATCCGGCTGGCCTGCACCGCCAAAACGTGCGAAAGGAAGACGGCCACTTCGCCCGGATCGCGCAGATAGTAATCCGCGGACGTGGCGATGGGCGCGCCGACCTTCAGGCTGTACCCGCGCGTGTTGGCAGTGAACATCGTTTCATCCGTCCGGTCGTCCCCCAGGCAGATCGTGACATCGAACGGACCGCCGCGTTCCTGAATATGGCGCAGGGCGGCGCCCTTGTCCCAATCGACCCGCGGCCGGATCTCGAGCGCCTTGCTTCCGCCACGCATGGCGAGGGTCTTCGAGAACGGCGCGAGAGTCTGGCGCGCCCGGACCAGCAGATCGTGTTGGCAGCGTGGGTCCACGCTGCGGTAGTGCAGAGTCGCGGAGAGGTACTTGTCCTCCACCCAGGCGCCTTCCCAACGCGCAGCGCACGCCGCCAACGCGGTGCAGGCCGAAGCCAGTTCCGGACGAAGCCGGCGCGCCTCGGGGTGCTCGAAATTGAGTCCGTGACCGTGCATCTCGAGGCCGTGATTGCCGGCGAAGGTGGCGGTCAGAAAAACCCGCTGCATCAGGTCGGCCAGCGAACGGCCGCTGAGAATCGCCAGATGCATTCCGTCGGTACAGGTGATCTGCCGCAAGATTTCCCGCGTGGACGCCGGCAAGTGCACCTTGCCCGGCGATTCTTCGATCGGGCAGAGCGTACCGTCAAAGTCCGTTGCAATCAGAACCCGTTCTCCGCGCCTCAACTCCCGGTCGATCTCCGAGAGCGCCGCCAATCCGTGTGTCTTCATGCCGCACCTGCCTTGAGCATTTCGTTATCCGGTTCCAGCCATTCGCAGGCCGGTTCCGTCGCCTCGATTCCCGAGAGAGCCAGCACGATATTGCCGGCCCACCGGTAGATGTTGTGATCCGCTACTACCGACCGCATACGGTTCATGCGGCGCCTGCGCTCCACCGCGGACATCGTCAGGGCCGTATGCATCGCATCCAGCAATTCGTTCGGCGCGAACGGATTGACCACCAACGCGCCGCTCAACTCCCGCGCCGCACCCGTGAACGCACTCAGAATCAGCACGCCGTCCCCGTCCACGCGGCTTGCCACGAACTCTTTGGCAACCAGATTCATGCCGTCGTGCAGCGAACTGACCACACAGAAATCGGCGATCAGGTGCAGTGCGATCAGGGCGGTCTGATCGATGTGCCGCCGGATGAATACGATCGGCTGCCACGATCCTCGCCGCCACTTGCGATTGAGAAACTCCACCTGCGCCGAGAGGCTGCAGTTCAGCGAATCGTACGGCGCGATGGCGGTCCGGCTGGGGACGCCGACTTGCAGGAACGTCAGTCTGCCCACATACTCGGGGTGCTCCTCCAGCAACAGGTCGAGCGCCTGCAGCCGCTCGGGAATTCCCTTCGTGTAATCAATGCGATCGATGCCTATGCCGAGCATCTCTGTCTGCGCCGGGATCACGTCACGCCATTGAGCCGTCGCGCACGAGACCTCCTCGCTGCGCGCCTGCCGCTCGTGGTCCGCGTAATCGATGCTGATCGGAAACGCCCCGACCGTCGTCCGATGCCCGCCGCGATGCACGTGTCCCTGGTCCACCTCCACCAGCGCTTCCACATTACGGTCGATGGTATCGAGGAAATTATCGCAGTGATAGCGCAGGTGGAAGCCCAGCAGATCGTTGCCGAGCAGGCCGTCCAGCAGTTCGTCCTTCCAGGGAAACGCGCGGAAGGTCTCGCGATTCGGCCACGGAATGTGCCAGAACTGTGCCACGATCAGGTTCGGGTTTCGCGTCTTCAACATTCGAGGGAGCAAACCCAGGTGATAGTCCTGGATGAAAACGAACGCCGGTTCGCCCGCCGCCTCCTCCAGCACCGCGTCCGCAAATATCTGATTGGCTTCGCGGTAACTGTTCCAGTTCTTCAAGCTGAATCGTGGGCGCTGGAAGACGACGTGGCACAAAGGCCAGAGCCCCTCGTTCGCCAGTCCGTAATAATATTCACGCTCCAGGTCCTCCGGCAGCCACACGCGTTTCAAGGTATACGACGGGTGGTCGGGCGGGACGGGTATGTGACCGGTCGCATCCACCACCTCCCGGTCGGCGTTCCCGCTGCCGTGCGCCACCCACACCCCGGACGACGCACGGAGGATCGGATCCAGCGCGGTGGTCAACCCGCTAGCCGGCGTGATGCATTCGATGCGGCCGTTCTGCCGCCGGTGAATATACGGCTCGCGGTTCGAAACGACGATCAGTTTCAGGCCCCGCATGCGGTCCCTGACGATTTTATGGAGACTATCGGGCGTCCAGTTTTCCATGGTTCGAGTGAGTTGCGACACGGTAGTTTCAGCGTAGCCGGGAGGCCGCCCCCTACGGCATCCCCTTGAAGCACCAGAGCATGTCCTTAAAACCCCGTAGCACACCCTTTTTGCGCCATAGTGTGTCAGGCTGGATGAAGATGCGTGTCCGCGGATCTATCTTCCTGGCTGCGGCCTTCGCCGCACTCCTGCTGGTCATCGGGGGCTCCGCCCTGGCGGTCTGGCGCAACGCCACGATCTCCCAACGCAATGTCGGAGAACTTCACAATAACCATGTGCAGGCAGGGGCTGCGCTGGCCGCGATCCGAGCCAACGTCTACCTCACGGGCATTCTCACCCGCGACTACCTGCTCGACCCCGACCCCGCCAACGTGCAGCAATACATCGACCAATTTGCTGCCATCCGGAAGAACACCGAGCAGAGCTTCGGCGTGTTGAAATTTTCCGGCCAGGATCCACAACAGCGGGCTGCCATCGACCGGCTGAACGAGGAGATCGATGCGTATTGGGACCCCACCGAGATCGCATTGGACTGGACTCCCGAGGAGAAGCGCGCATCCCGCGCCCAGTTGCTGCGCCAACGCGTCCGCCGGCGTCAGGATGTATTCGCGCTCACCAGCCAGGTAGAGATCCTGATGACCGAGAACTACACCCGGGAACGCGCCCGCATCACGACCGCGGAGCGCGAATTCCGGAAGTCCCTCGGGTGGATCACCGGCATCGCGATGGTGTTCGGCATCGCAATCGCCGCAGCCACCCTGCACCGCATGATCGCGCTCCAGAACCAGTCGGAGGCCGCTGAATCGGAGCTGCGCCGGCTTTCCGGACAGTTGCGGACCACGCAGGAGCAGGAACGCAAATATCTCTCGCGTGAGCTCCACGACCAGGTGGGTCAGATGCTCACCGGAGTGCGTATGGAACTCGCCAGCATCGCGCGCCGTCACGGTGAGGCGGAAAGTGAATTTTCCGCGGAGATCGCCCACGCCAAGGGAACCGTTGAGCAGACGCTGCGCATCGTGCGCAACATCGCGATGCTGATCCGCCCGTCCATGCTGGACGACCTGGGACTTTCGCCCGCCCTGGCATGGCTCGTCAAGGACGTCTCGCGCTCCAGCGGAATCGAGATCCGCTCTTCGGTGGACGCCGCGGTCGACGCCCTGCCCGATGGGCATCGCACCTGTATCTATCGCGTCGTCCAGGAGGCCCTCACCAACTGTTCGCGCCACTCCCAGGCGCGGCACGTGGACATCTCGGTGCAGGCCCATGGCGATTCCGTGGACGCGGTAATCGCGGACGACGGCCGCGGTTTCGATTCGGCCGGGGCCAAGCACAGAGGTTTGGGACTTCTCGGAATGGAGGAGCGTGTCCGGGAGCTCGGGGGTAAGTTCCGCGTGATTTCTTCGGTGGGGCACGGCGCCCGCATCGAGATCCACCTTCCGATCCCCGGCGCCACGGAGACAAAAGATGATTCGCATTCTGATCGCGGACGATCACGGGATCGTTCGGACCGGGTTGAAACTTCTGCTTGACCGCACGAGCGACATGAAAGTGATCGGCGAAGCCGCCGACGGCCGCGAAGCCGTGCGCCTCGCGGGGGAACTCCAGCCCGACGTCGTGATCCTCGATATCGGCATGCCGCTGCTGAACGGCATCGACGCCGCGTCCCACATCATCCGTCAGAATGAAAAGGCCGCCGTCATCATCCTCAGCATGTACGCCGACGAGAGTTACGTCGCCCGCGCGCTGGATGCGGGCGCTCGCGGATACCTGCTGAAAGACAATGCCGATGAAGACATGGAGCGCGCCATTCGCTCGGTGATCGCCGGCCGCCCTTTCTTCTCGCCGGCGATCGCCGACTCCCTGTTGCAGGATTACGTCCGTCTCATGCGCGAGCGGCGCGTGCAGGATTCCTACGACATCCTGACCGAGCGCGAGCGGGAAGTGCTCCAGCTACTTGCCGAAGGCAAATCCAATAAGGAAGTCGCCGGTGTGCTGAACGTCAGTCCCTACACCGTCGAGACGCACCGCACCAACCTGATGCAAAAGCTCGGCCTGCACAACACCGCCGAAATCGTCCTCTACGCCGTCAAAAAAGGGATCGTCACCCCATAAGTCGTCTTTGTAGGGCAGGCGCTCCTGCCTGCCGCGTCGGCACTCTTGCCGACGCCCGGCGGAAGTTGCACCCCCTCCCGAGCCGATTTTCTCCGGCCCCCTGTAACGCTTGCCCACTGAGCGCCACTATCCTGCGTACGCCAGATAGCGATAGCGGCGCAGATTCTTCCTTCCCGTTGATCGAAGCCCCCCGGCATGCTGCGCCCGCACGGAAAAAACTCCACAAAGAGGGGTCATGCATCAACACGCATCAAGCGACGGCCATCGGCCACACTCGGAACACATGGCTGGTGAGGGCCGGACGTCTTCGAACCTGTACTCCTTCACCGCCGAATATGTACGAAAGCTTACGGAAGGGGATCCGGAAGTGGAATCGCATTTCGTCCAGTATTTCTCCGCTCTCCTGACAGTCAAGCTCCGCTTTCATTTGCGGTCCACGCAGGATGTCCAGGAGTTTCGGCAGGAAGTCTTTCTCCGCGTCCTGAATTACCTGCGGCGCGGCGGTGGACTCCAGAAACCGGAACGGCTTGGCGCCTTCGTCAATACCGTCTGTACGCACGTCCTGATGGAGCACTTCCGGCGCTCCCGGCGAACGGTTCAGTTCAACGATACCATTCCGGAACCTCGGGACATGCGGATCGACCTCGAAAGAGCGCTCGTTTCCGAAGAGAACCAGCGCCGCGTCCGGTCGCTCGTAGAGGGACTTCCGCCGAAGGACCAGCGAATCCTCAAAGCCATCTTCTTTGAAGAGCGGGAGAAGGAGAGCATCTGCGATGAGTTCGGAGTGAGCCGCGGTTACCTTCGCGTGTTGTTGCACCGCGCCGCCCAGCGCTTCCGCAAACTGGTGGAAATTCGGGAGAGCGCGCCGGTGGAATTCGAGATGGTGAAGTAGCTTGGGGATGCTGCAATGAGCGGAGATTTCATGATGATCGACCACCACAAAGCCAAACGCAAGAACATCGCTTCGCGGTATGTGCTCGGCGAGTTAACGGCGCGCGAGCGCGAAGAATTTGAAACTCACTACTTCGACTGCCGCGAGTGCGGCGAAGATGTGAATGCCCTGCTCGCGATCAGCGGCTCGCGAAGCGTGCTGGCAGAAGTGCCCGACGAAAGTCCGGAGGCGTTTCGCTCGGGAAGACGGGTCGGATGGCTCGAGTCGTTCCGCGGCTGGACGCTCCGGCCAGCGTTCGCCATAGCCCCCCTGTTCGCCCTCGTCGTCCTGACAGGACTGACCACGTATCAGGTGAGCGCGTCGAGAAGACAGCCCGCCGCGCAGGCGATCCTCGCGTTCACTTTGCATCCCGAGGCTCGGGGCGAGGACACGGCGGTCCCAGCCGCGGCGGGTCCTTTCTTCGTGCTCAACGTCGACGTTCCGGGCGTCGCTGAACGATGGCTTTGGCAGATCCGGCGCGCCGATTCGACCTCCGGATTCCTGGATGGCGCCGCACCTTCACCCCCTCCCGGGGCAGCCCTCACTCTCCTCATTCCGGCCTCGCAACTCCCGCCGGGCGCCTACATTCTGTCCGTTCGCCACGCCACCGCTCAAAGAAAAGATTCCCCGGAGGCCACTTATCGCTTTAGAATGCAATGACAGGAGCCGAGCGTCCGGACCATGCCAACTTCAAAATCCAAACCGACGGCAGTTGCATCGCGTTTCGTTTACCGGGGTAACGCCATCCCGATAGGTGGCCGCATCCTTCGCATCAAAGAAGATCGCACTCCCCAGAACCTGCAGAGCCCGCCCGCGAGTTCGCTGGCCGAGACCGGCGGCTTTTGCCACGCCTCCTCTCCCGGTTCGGTGTTCCGCGATATTTTCTCCTGGGGCCAATGCGTGGCCGAGAGCCAGGGCGAGGAGAAGGAGGACGGCTCGCATGTCACGGTGGTCACCTCTTCGATCCTGAACGTCAGGGCGGCCAATGGCCCGAATGTCTTCACCGCCGGCGAACTGAAGCTCACTCTCACATCCACCCACCCGAAGCAGGGCGAGCCTTCGATTGTGCCCACCGACATCGTATTTGGCGGAGAAGCGGGCATGACGCTCAACAAACAAAAACTCACCGTCACCGTCGATCTGGACGACTTCCGCAAGATGGGAACCCTCCAGGACTTCGAGGCCGCTTTTCGGGGCAACTCCGCCGTCTACAAGAAATACAAAGACCGCTTCCTTACGTGTGACGGCAAGACGCCCGCCTGGAAGGACCCGATCCCGCGCGTTTCCGGCGGCTACGTGGCCTGCTCCATCGCTAGCTCAATCACGTGGGGATCCAGGAAAATCAAGGGAAACGTGCTGTACCTCCAGGGTTTCGGGAGCATCTATTTCGGTGAGGTGCTGATTAATGAAAACAACCGCCGCTACACGCTGGTGCGGCTCGCCATGGGTTCGGACGTCCAGGCGGACATGATCTACGCGGAGGGCGATCCGAACGGTGGTTTCATTCCCTGATGTCCGGCTGGTCTCTTTTCGGGATCGTCGTGGTAAGCGGCGGCCTGATCGTTTCAGGCCCGAAGGAGAGGGCGGCGATCTCGCCCGCCGATGCATACAGTTCGGCGACTTCCCTGCTCCGCCGCGGCTCGTTTCAAGAGAGCCTGCGGCTGGTCAAGCGCGCCGCCGCTCCCTGGCGCAATCGCCGCCAAACCGAATGGTATTGGAAGTTCCGGCTGCTCGAAGCCGAGATCCGATTGGAGCAGGCGGACCTCGAAGGAGCCCGCACCCTTCTGGAAGCCGATGCTGCCGCGTGCGAGATCCATAGCCGAATGGAGATCCACCGGCGCGTCCTGCTGGCGAAGTCCTGCCTCCGCCAGCGGCAGCCCGATTTCGCGCGAGCGCGTTCCCTGCTCCAGGACGCGCGCGCCCTGGCCAATGGGACCGATCTTTCGGGCGCCCGCGCCGAGGTCGATGTCCTGCGCGGCCAGGTTCTCGCCCGGGAGAGTCCGGACGATGCGGAACGCGCCTTCCAATCGGCCCGCGAAAGCGCCTTCCGGGCAGGCGATTCCTTCCAGTATGCCGCCGCCACCAACAACATCGGAATCATGGAGCAGCGCCGGTCCCGTTGCGATGAAGCGATCCCCTACTTCGATGAGGCGCTCGGCATCTGGCGCAAACTCGGGACCGATCAGGTTGCCGCCGTTACCGCGAATAATCTCGTCCTCTGCTACGCCAACCTGGGCAATTTCGACAAGGCTCTAGAGTTCAGCCGTGAAGCCATGCGCCTGGTGAAACCGAGTCCCCGCCTGGCCGAGGTCCTCGGCGAGACCGGCCGTCTTTATCTGGTCCAGGACCAGCCGGCGGAAGCGATCCCGTATTTTCAGCGTGCCATCGAAGCCGCCAGAAAGTTCAACTCCCACGCCGAGACCGCCCGGTGGGCGAATAACCTCGCCACCGCCTACCGCGAGATCAAAGACTGGGACGCCGCGGACGCCGCCACACGCGAGGCTCTCCAGTTAGACCCCGATCCGCGATCGCTTCCGGCGATGCAACTGAACCAGGCCGCCATCGCCGCCGGCCGGGTCCGATACGAGGAAGCCCTGCGGATTTACGAACAGACCGCGGCCTCGAACGCGGGCAACCCTGCCGTGTTGTGGCAGGCGCACGCCGGCGCCGCCGGAGTGGCCCTCGCCATGGGCGACTGGAACCACGCCCGCAAGGCCTTCGAAGACGGCATTCGCGTGGTGGAGCAGAGCCAGTCCCAATTGAACGGCCCCGACAACAAGATCACCTTTCTTTCCCGCCTCATCCGCTTTTACCAGGACTACGTGGACGCGCTGATGGACCGCGGGCTCGAGGTGCGCGCTCTGGAAGTCGCGGACTCCAGCCGCGCGCGGGTTCTGGCGGAAGGACTCTCGCGCCGGCAGCCCGACGCCGAAAATCTGCGCGGCGAGGCCGAACTCAAGAGCTTCGCCCGCCGGTCCAACAGCACCTGGCTTTCGTACTGGGTGGCGCCGCGGCGTTCGTTCCTGTGGGTGGTCACGGCGGGCGGAATCCACAGCTTTGTTCTGCCGCCGGCGTCCGAGATCGCCCGCGCAGTGGAACAGTATCGCGGCTTCATCGAAGGCGCGATGCGCGATCCTATGCGCGAGCCCAGCGAAGCCGGCCGCTGGCTCTTCGACGAACTGGTGGGCAAGCCATCGAAGCAAGTACCGTTCGGCTCCCGGGTGGTGATCGTGCCCGACGGGCCGTTGCACCAGCTTAATTTCGAAACTCTCCCGGTCTATCGCGACAAGCCGGAATACTGGATCGAAGAGGCCACGATGGCCGTTGCTCCGTCGTTCTCGATTTGCGTAGCGCAAGCTCCGCGTCGGCCGGCAGCGGGCCCGTCGATGCTGATCATGGGCGATCCCGAGGCTGCCGGCGCCGAATACCCGAAGCTGCCGTACGCCGCCGCCGAGATTTCCGGCGTGAGCCGCCGCTTTCCGGCCGCATCGAAGCGCATCCTCACCGGCGTAGAAGCCCGCCCCGAAGCCTACATGCACGAGCAGTTGGACCGTTTTTCGATGATCCACATCGCCGCGCATGGCGAGGCGAATCGGAGGAGCCCGCTCGATTCGGCGCTGATCCTTTCTCGCGGCGAGCGCGGCGCCAAACTCTACGCGCGCGACGTGATGCAAGCGCCCTTGCACGCCGACCTCGTCACCATCTCGGCATGCCGAAGTTCCGGAGCCCGAACCTATGCCGGCGAAGGACCGGTCGGCCTCGCCCACGCGTTTCTGCAGGCAGGCGCAGCCGCCGTGATTGCAGGGCTATGGGACGTCTCCGATCGCTCCACGTTCGAAATCATGGACGGCATGTACGAGCAGATCGCGGCCGGCGTGACTCCAGCCGAGGCTCTACGCAGCGCTAAGATCGCTTCGCTGCGCAGCCGGTACCCCAAACCTTATTACTGGGGACCGTTCCAGTTTTACATCCGCCGGCCGATCCAGACTTCCCTACTGCCAGCGAAGCGCGACCATCGGGTCAACCCGTAGGGCCCGCCACGCCGGGATCGCCGCGGATAGCAAGGCGATCGCGATCGTCACCGCCCCCGCCACAGCGTACACCGACGGGTCGGCCGAACTGACGGACACCAGCACCGACGCAATCGCCCGCGTGAGCAACGCCGCCAGCAGCGACCCTACCACCAGGCCGGCGGCAGCGAAGGCCAGCCCCTGCCGCAGGACCAGCAGCATCATGTCGCGCGGTTTCGCGCCCAGCGCCATGCGAATACCGATTTCCCCCGTGCGCTGCGCCACCGAGTATGCCATCACGCTGTACAACCCGAGCGCAGCCATCAGCAGACCGAGCGCGCCCAGCACGTTCAGCAGGATCGCGCCGACTTTCTGCCCGTAAAGCGATGCGCTGATGTACTCCGTCATCGCCATGCTGTCCGACATCGTCAGCCCCGGGTCGAGAGCCGCCGCCTCGCGGCGCACGTCGGAGATCGCGAGCGCCGGAGGTACGGTAGTCCGCACGTGAAAGGTGAGCCCGTACTCGGGCCGGTAAACCTGGCGAATCGGAATGTAGAAGAACGGCCGCGGCGCTTCGGTCAGCCTCTGGTACTTGATGTTGCCCACCACGCCAACCACCGTGAACCACTCGCCCCATCCCCGCACCTTCCGGCCGATGGGGTCGCGTCCGGCGAAGAACCGGCGCGCGAACTCCTGGTTGACGATCATTACCTTGCGGTGCACCGCGTCGTTGTGCAGGCTGGTGGAGTAATCGGCGTCGTCGAAATCTCGGCCCGCCAGCACGGGGATCTTCATCAGCGCGAAATAGCCGGGAGAGACCATGTCGCGATTGATCTTCATGTTCTCGCTGCGGCCGGGCTGATAGCCCTCGATCTGCAGCGGCTCCCAGTTGCCGCCCTGGAATCCCAGCGGCGGTGAATCGTCGTAGGCGACGGCCGTGACGCCGGGAGTGCGCTCCAGCCGATCGCGCAACCTGCGGCAAAAAGCGTCGGTCTGCTGCGCGTCGTAACCGGCGGAGGAGAAATCGAAGCGCGCCAGCGCCACGCCCTGCGCATCGAATCCCGGATGAATCGCGCGCGCCTTCTGAAAGCCCTTGAGGAACAGGCCCGCACCCACCAGCGCGATCACCGCAAGCGCGACCTCCGCCACCACCAGCGGCCCGCGCAGCCGTCCGGAGTGCAATCCCGCGGCGCTGCCGCGCCCTCCGTCCTTCAAGACGTCGTTCACATTGGAGCGGGAAGCCGCCAGCGCCGGCGCCGTCCCCGCGATCAACGCCACCACGAAGGCTATGGCGGTGGTAAACACCAGCGTCCCGGTATCCAGTTCCGGTTGGAGAATCGCAGGTGACGCCACCTTCGGCAGCAGCCAGCGAAGCGACCCGCCAAGCCAGCTTGCGATCGCCAGGCCCGCCGCCGCGCCGCCCAGAGCCAGCAGCAACGTCTCGGTCAAAAGCTGCTGCCCGAGCCTTCGCGGACTCGCCCCCATCGCCAGCCGGATGCTGAACTCGCGCTGCCGACCCGTGGCGCGCGCCAGCAGCAGATTCGCCATGTTCGCGCACACGATGAGCAGCAGCAGGCATCCCGCCGCCATCAGGATCGAAATGGGCGCCAGGAGCACCGCCTGTGGAGTGAAGTGGCCCTTCCACTGTGGCAGCACCTCCGCCCCGACGCCTTGATTGGTATTGGGATACAGCACCGCCAGCCGCGCGGCGAGGGACCGGGCTTCCCCGCGCGCCTGCTCTACCCTGAGGCCGGGTTTCAGCCGCGCCAACATGACGAAGTTCCGCGTATTACGGTCCTGCAGCATCCAAGTCCCGGTGTGGGTCAGTTGGCCGTACATGGTCGCCGGAACCCAGATCTGGAACTCCAGGCCCGAGTCCGATCCGTGGAATGCCGCGGGTGCGACTCCGATGATCGTGAACGGCGTCCGGTTGATGCGCAGAGTGCCGCCGATCGCTCCGGGATCGAGGTTGTAGCGGTTCTTCCAAAAGGCGTGCGAGATCACGGCGACGGCGTGAACGTTTTGCGTGTCGTCGCTCTCCGCAGTCGAGAAAAAGCGTCCGATTTCGGGCCGCACCTTCATCAAGTCGAAGTAATTGCCGGATACGAGTTCGCCCCAGACCCGCTGCGTCCGCTCCCCTTCCCCGATCGCCAGCGCCGCCGGCTGGATCAGGCCGATCGCCTGAAAGGACCGCAGATGGTCGCGGAAATCGCGGTAATCGGGGTACGACGTAGTCAGTGGATCGCCGTTGGCAGCCACGCTCTCCACGGCGACCACACGGTCCGGATCGCCCGCTCCCGGCAGCGGATTGAGGAGCAGCGCCTGCATCCACCCGAACACGGTGGTGTTGACCCCGATTCCGACTCCTATGGTGAGAATCGCAACAACCGCGAAGCCGCGATTCCGCAAGACGCCGCGCACAGCGTAGCGGAGGTCCTGTTTGAAGGTAGTCATCTTCGACTAGTGCCGGGGCAACGCAAGTGCCGCCCGCAGTCCGTTGAAAACACGTGGCCGCGCCGGTAGGCCGTCACCGGATATGGGACCGGCTGCGCGAATTCGGACACGCCGGTCCATTTGCGTCAAGTCGAATAGTAGACATGTACGGATGGGCGGAAGACCTTCGTGCCCTGCAAGGTCACGCCCGGCAGGCCGTCCAGGTGGACTTCGCGCAGTCGCGGCAGATTCGCCAGATGGATCAGGCCGGCATCCGTCACGCCCTTGCACTCGTAAAGGTCCACCTGCTCGATCGAGTGCATCCCGCCGACGATCTCCAGGCTGCGGTCGGTAATCTGCGTCAGGCCGGCGTAGTAGTAGCGGATCGTGAGTCCCGCGATGTGCTCCGTGGCGACATCGGTGGTATCGCGGCAGTACATGCAGGTGAGGCGCTCCAGCCAACGACAGCGGCCGATGTGACGGAAGCCCGCATCCTGCACGCCGACGGGTGTAAGCTCGCGCAGTTCCGGGAATTCCGGGAAGGCGGAGAGCGCCTGGTCGCTGACATTGGCGCAACCCACGCCGAGTTTGCGGAGCGAGGGCATCCTGGCGAACGCCAGGAAGCCACGGTCGCCGAAATTGGGACACACCCGGCCCCAGAAGCCTTCCAGCGTGCACGATCGGCTGAGAGCGACAAAACCCTCATCGGTCGCCACCGATTCCTGGGCGCGCAGGTTGCGCAGCCGTGGAATCGCCGCAATGTAACCCATTGCTGTGTCGTCGCTGAGTTCGCCGTCACATCCTAGCGATTGGAGATTCGGCCATGCCGCCAGGTACGCGAAACCTTCCGGCGTGATTCCCCTCACGTGCCAGAAGAGGTCGAGGTCGGCGACTCCTTCAAGTCCGCCCAAAACCGCGAGTCCCGCATTCGTAAACGGGCCGTCGATCAGGAGCCGCGCGTTGTCGCCGGATCGCAGCAGCGGGAAGTTCCGCAGCAGCGGCAGTCCCTTGTCCGTCACCAGGCGGCCCGTGCTGAAATCGCGCAGGGCCGGCTTGCCCTGAAGGGCTTCGATGGCGCCGTCTCCGGTGGGAGACCCCATGAGGTTGACCCGCTCCAGCTTCTCGCAATGGCGCAGGTTGGCGACTCCGTCGTCGGTAATGCCTGCCTGCCAGGTCATCTCGAAGCTGCGCAGGTCGGGCAGATGACGAAGGATCTCGAGCCCGCGATCGGTCAGCTTGCCGCCCGGAAACTCGCTCAGCTCCAGCCGCTGCAGTTGCGGCATGCGCTCCAGTTGCCGTAGCCCGTCGTCGGTCATCTCGCGCGATCCGCCGAGGTTGAGGCTGGTGACGAAATCCAGCGCCGCGACCTTCGCCATGGCAGTGTCGGTCATCAGCCCGTCGGCGTTCAGTTCCGTGATCCGGCGCTCCTTCATCACGGCGATCAGTTCGTCCCACTCGCCCTCCGTCATGCGGCGCCCCGGCCCGATGCGGTTCTCCTTGGGGTCGATCACGTACGCCGGAACCTGCGGCGGCGCCCCTACGGAGACCGCCTGGAGAAGCGCATCCCAGTTGGCGAATCCCGCATCCTGCGCGACCACCATTTGCGCCTCATCCGGCTTCAGGTAGCGCTGGCCCTCCTCCATTGCGCGCTGCCGATAGGCGTAGACGCGCCGCCAGATCTCCGCGCGGAGATCCTCGTGCACGAACGAGCGGCCGTAGTACCGATTCAGGCGGTCGAGCGCGACGGCGTCACCGTCGAAAGCGAGCAGGAAGTCCTGCGCGGCGCGCTCATAGTCTTCCCGGGTGGGGCCTCGCAGGGCTTCCAGCGCGAGTCCCAGGTCCTTCCAGCTTTCGAGCCCGTACTCCAGAGCGAGCGCGTGCTGGACGTCGCGCAACACGGGCGGGGTGGTGAGTTTTGGATAGGCGCGCCGGATCCGCTCGCGCGCTTCCGCATCTCCGGCGCGCAGGGCCTTGAGCCAGCGCCGGGCTTCTTTTTTCAGATTGTCGAGAGTCGTGGCAGGGGTGAGTTTACGCTGCATCGAAACCTTCCTTCCGTACTCGCCCAGGTCCGCTTATCTCAGGGCCGGATGAAAGGTCCGGGATTCAGGTAATCAGAAATTGGGTGGGAGCCTGCTCCCTTGCCGCGGACAGGAGGCGCCCCAGAGCGCGCTGGGAGTAGCGTGACACACACCCGCGGCGAGTGTCAAATTCGAAGCGGCGTTCCCGGGCGATAGCTGCTTCGTGCACCCGGTGTGACAGGCTCGCCGATCATGCACCCGGCAGCTGATCGCTCAGCGATTTGCGAGTGAAGGCCCAACGGCGGTCCACCGTCCGCGGCGGAATGCCGAGCGCCTGAGCGATCTCCGGTATGGAGCAGCCCTCGAAAGCGCGCAATTCGAGAATGGTGCGAAGCTGGGGATCGATCTCCTCGAGACGAGACAAAAGGTGCTCGATCTGCGCCAGATCGTTGGCGTCGGGGCGTCCGGCGGATACATCCTCGGCGAGCTCGACTTTCTCAATGCGGCTGGAGAGCGGACGGGCGTGGTGGATCAGCATCCGCTTCATCAGAAAAGCGGCCAACCCGAAGAACGCCGTACGGTCGTCCGAGCCGGAGTCCGTACCGACTCCACGGACCTTCAGCAGTTCGAGATAGAGCTCATTGACGAGCACCGTCGGTTGCCACGTGTGACCGGAGCGTTCGCGGCGCATCTGGGACTGCGCCAGCCGCCGCAACTCGGGATAGAACAGAGCGATAAGCTGCCCTGCCGCCTCCCGGCTGCCCTGGCGTAGCATTGCCATGAGGCGCGACACCTCTTCGGGAGCGGTCTGCATCGCCTACGCCTCATTATAGGGCAGCGGCAGTGCGGGACATTGGGCGGCGGCAGTGCGGGACGCCGCGACGCCCGCTATAATCTTCTCAAAACGCGCCTGGAAAAACGTTGATCGATTCATCCTGGAAAGAGGCATACCAATACTTCGAACGCGCTCTCGAACTTCCCGCACCGGAGAGAGGCTGATTTCACGCCACGTCTGGAAAAAAAAGGTCAAGTGCGGAGTCGGCCAGGGACGTGATCCAATGTAAGCCATCATGAAGTCCGAGACCGAAAAGATGCTGGCCGGCGAGTTGTACGACCCGATGGATCCCGAACTCGTGCGCGGACGCGAGCGCGCGCGAGACCTTTGCCAGGGTCTCAACGCGACGCGCGAGGCCGATCAGGACGAGCGGCGGCGCATCCTCCGGGAGCTCTTTCGCTCCGGCGGCGATTCCGTCTGGATGCAGCCGCCGTTCTTCTGCGACTACGGGTCTAACATCGAGCTGGGCGAGCGGGTGTTCTTCAACTTCAACTGCATCGTGCTGGATGTCTGCCTGGTCCGGATCGGGAGCTACTCGCTTTTCGGTCCGGCGGTCCAGATCTACACGCCGATGCATCCGCTCGATGCGGAGTTGCGGCGCAAGCAGGAGTATGGGAAGCCGGTGGAGATCGGGTCCGACGTGTGGGTGGGCGGCGGAGCCATCATTCTGCCAGGTGTGCGCATCGGGTCGCGCACGGTGATCGGCGCCGGTAGCGTGGTGACGCGCGACGTGCCGGAAGGCGTCTTCGCGGCAGGCAATCCGTGCCGGGTGATCCGCGAGTTAGGCGAGTGACCCGCTACACCACCTCGGCGCCCCGCTCGATCAATAGCTCCCGCAGGATCGAGCGGTGGCAGCGATTCTCGTCTTCGCAATAGCAGCCGATCGAGAGATTGGTGTGGTGCGAGAGAGCGGCCAGTACGTCGAGTTCCCGGCTCCGGTCGGGAGCGGACATCTCATGGCGGAATTTGCGGCGGAAGGCGGACCAGGCTTTGTCGTCTTCGGCGCCCAGCGCTTCCTTCACCAACTCGGGGCTAGGCGAGAGGTTGGGAAACCAGACGTCGTAATAGTCGAGCTTGGCGAAATCGGACTTGGGCACGCCTCGCGGCGGACGGCGCACGGTCCCGACGCGCACGCCTTCATCCGGCTTCCGCGGGCTGCCGAGTTGGACGATGGAGATCGGCACGGCGGGCCGGCCTCACGCCTTCGCGGCCTTCTCCAGGACCTCGCGCAATCTCTTCGCGACGATCGCGTCTTCCCCCGGCTGCAGCATCCAGACGCCGACCACGATGGTGTTGGCGTCGGTCTTCATTCCGGCCGAGGCCCCGGAATTGCGGCCCGTCGAAGGATTCAGTTCGATACTCGGGCTGCCCTTGCGCAACTCGGTCATGACGTCGCGCGGCGAGATCTTCACGCGCGCCTGGTCGTAGCGGATCAACAGGTGCGGCACGTGGTTGGCCACGGGCGGAATCTGCACGTCCGCCTGCAACGTCGGAATATCCTTTAACTGCCCCGCGATCTTGTCGGCGCGCCGCCGGAACTCCTTCTCCAATGATTCGTCGGATTGCGACAGCAGCCAATCGACCGCCGCCACCATGCCGACGATCTGCTCCTTCGCCACCTTCATGCCGCGCCCCACGCCGTCGTTGGGGTTGTTGCTGCGCGCGGCCTCGCCGATCAGGTCCTTGCGCCCGAGCAGCAGGCCGGCGTTCTGCGGTCCGCGGATGCCCTTTCCGCCGGAGAAGGTAACCAGGTCGAAGCCCATCTGGGTGTAGTTCCAGAGATTCGCGATCGGCGGGACGTCGGCCGCCGCGTCGTTGAAGCACGGCACATTGTGCTTGTGCGCCACGCGGATCCAATCCTCGCGGCCGATCTGCCCCTGCTCGGCCGCATTGAAGTAGTGCGCCATGACGGTGCGCTCGTTGAACGCCGATTCGTACTCTGCCATGGTGTCCACTTCGACGAACTTGACGTTGCAGCAGAGGACCGCCTGGTCGTAACCGTAGCGGTGGCCCTTCTGAATGATGACTTCATACTTCGGCAGGCCGCGAACATCGGTGGGGATCGCGCGAATGCCGCATTTGTTCGCCAGCGTGATGCACGCCGCCGTGCCGAGCGTCAGCGCCGAGGCCGCTCCCGCACTCACCAGCGCCGCTTCGCATTTCAACTTCTTGGCGAGGTACTCTCCCGCCGCCCTCTGCAACTCGCCGAGGCGCACCGGATGCTCCGCCGCGCGCGCCACCGCCGCCTGCACGGAGGGCGGCATGATCGACGCGGTCAGGTTCGTGTACGTCCCCGCCGCGTTGATGATCTTGGTGACCCCGAGTTTCTCGTAGTAGTCCTCGCCCGCCGGCGCTGCTTGCGCGGTCTCGACCTGTGTCATCATGCCGGCGCCCGCCACCGCGCCGAAAAACTTACGCCGTCCTCGCTGAAATCCCATATTTCTCCTCCCGTCTCGCCGTCTTCGATTCTACTCCGCCAGAACCTCGCGCGCGGCCTCGATGGTGCGAGTAATGTCCTCGTCCGTGTGCGCCGCGGAGACGAACGCCGCCTCGAACTGCGAGGGCGCCAGATACACTCCGCGCTCCAGCATGCCCCGGAAGAAACGGCCGAAGCGCGCCGTATCCGCGGGCTTGGCCGAATCCCAATTCGTCACCGGGCCCGGGCCGAAGAAAAAGGTGAACATCGAGCCCACGCGATTCACCGTGATTCCGGAAGGCGCGGCGGCGCACAGCCTGGCGGCGTTGGTTTCGATGCGATCGTAGACCTCGGGGTGCGCCTTCAGATGCCGCAGCATCGCGAGCCCCGCGGCCACCGCCAGCGGATTGCCGGAGAGCGTCCCCGCCTGGTACACCGGTCCCACTGGCGCGACCTTGTTCATGATGTCGCGCCGTCCGCCGTAAGCCCCCACCGGGAGGCCGCCGCCGATCACCTTGCCCAGCGTTGTCATGTCCGGCCGGATCCCGTAGCGCTGCTGCGCGCCCCCGTAGCCGACCCGGAAGCCGGTCATTACTTCGTCGAAAATGAGCAGCGCGCCGTGCCTCGCCGTGATCTCGCGCAGGGCTTCGAGGTATCCGGGCAGTGGCGGCACGCATCCCATATTGCCCACTACGGGCTCCACGATCACCGCCGCAATTTCGCCGCCGCGCAGCCGGAACGCCTCCTCCACCGCGTCCACCGAATTGAACGGCAGCGCAATCGTAGTCTCGGCGAATCGCGCCGGCACGCCCTGCGTATCGGGAATCCCGAGCGTCGCCATCCCCGAGCCCGCCTTCACCAGCAGGGAATCGACGTGACCGTGATAGCAGCCCTCGAACTTCACCGTCAGGTCGCGCCCTGTGAATCCTCGCGCCACGCGAATGGCGGACATAGTCGCCTCCGTGCCGGAGTTGACCAGCCGCACCATCTCCATCGATGGGACCGCGTCGCGAATCGCCTCGGCAAGCTCGACCTCCTGCTCCGTCGGCGCGCCAAAGCTCGTGCCGATGCCGAGCGCCTTCTCCAGCGCCGCCAGGATCTCCGGGTGGCGATGCCCCAACAGCAGCGGACCCCACGACCCGACGTAGTCGATGTACTCGTTGCCGTCCACGTCGAAGATGTGCGAGCCCTCGCCCCGCGCGATGAACCGAGGCTCGCCACCGACGCTGCGGAAAGCGCGTACCGGCGAGTTCACGCCGCCCGGAATCACGTCCTGTGCGCGACGAAACAAGTCCGCCGATGTCGAAGCTTTACTGACGTTAGTTGCCAAGATACCCACGAGTTTACTGCAAAGGTCCGGTCGCAAGCGCTAGAATCAGGACGGAGGATCGGCGCCGAACACGCCCGCGGAGGGGACCGTCCTGCTATGCAGAATAATCGTTACGACGTGGTGGTGATCGGCGGCGGTCCGGCAGGCGCGATGACGGCGTATCTTCTGGCCAGCTCCGGCCTGCGCACCGCGCTGGTGGACGCGCGCACCTTTCCCCGCCCCAAAGCCTGCGGCGGCGGCCTTCAGGCGCGCACCCTGCAGGACATACCCTTCGATGTGACGCCGATGCTGCGCGGCACCTTCTACCGGATGACCCTGACCTACGGGCTGCGCAATCCGTGGACTCGCGAGTATCCGAGCCCGCTCGGATACAGCATTCTCCGTAGCGAGTTCGATCACTTCCTCCTGCAGAAAGCGGAGAGCGCGGGCGCGCGACTATTTCTTGGAAGTGCCGTGAAAGGCCTGGAGGTGCCGTCGCATGGCGCCATTCCGGTGCGCACCGCCGATGGTGAGTTGTACGCGCAGATGATCGTAGGAGCCGACGGCGCCAACAGCATCACGCGCGCGGTGATCAACCGGCGCGAAGACTACTTCTGGCAGGCGGCCGTCTATTGCGAAGTCCCCGAGGAAGCGGTCAACCACAACGAGGTCTCGACCGAAGCCATGGTCGTGGACTGGGGCACAATGCCGAGCGGCTACGCGTGGGCCTTCCCGAAACGCGGCTCGGTGAATATCGGCGCAGGCGGTCCGGTGCGCCTGGCGAATCGCCTGAAGAGCTACGTGGAAGACTTCGTGCGGTCTACCAACATCATCAAAGAGAGCCACAAGCGTTCGGTGCGGCTGGTGGGCCATCAGTTGCCGACGTTGACCAAGCGCTCGCGCCTGTCGCGAGATCGTGTGCTCCTGGTGGGCGATGCGGCCGGTTTCGTCGAGCCCTTCACCGGCGACGGCATCTCGTTCGCGTGCCGCAGCGCGCGCATCGCCGCCGAGAGCATCGCGAGCGCCTTCACGCGGCGCCAATGGGACCTCCGTGAATACGGTGCGCAGATCGGGTCGCAAATCGTGGACGACCTGGTGTGGTCGCGCAAGCTGCTTTCGGTCTCGGTGTCGTTTCCTCATTTGATTTACCGCCTCTTCAAGAGCAACGACCGGGTGTGGAACACGTTCTGCCGCACGCTGCGCGGAGAGGAGACTTTCCACCGCTTGAAGAAGGACGTGCTCGGGCCGTTCGATTTCGCGTGGGCGGCCATCGACCTGTTGACGCGGTTCCGCGAGCGCAGCATTCTGGGAGCGAGTTAACCCGGCATGTCGCGCCGCTGGCTCGCGGTTTTCCTCCTTGCCGCCATTTCCGCGGCCGCGCAATGGGATCGCTTCCGCGGTCCGAACGGAACGGGAGTCTCCGACAGCGGATCGCTGCCCGCCGAATTCGGCCCGGCGAAGAATGTGGTCTGGCGCGTGGACCTGCCCGCGGGACACGGGTCGCCGGTGATCGCGAATGGGCGGATTTTTCTGACAGCCGTGCATCAGGAGCGCCTCTACACGCTTTGCCTGGACCCGGTCACCGGGCGCACTCTATGGAAACGGGAGGCGCCTCGGCCGCGGCGCGAGAAGCTGCATTCGTTGAACAACCCGGCCTCGCCCACACCGGTTGCGGACGCGGCCAACGTCTATGTCTTTTTCCCCGACTTCGGAGTGCTGAGCTACACCAGGGAGGGCAAAGAGCGCTGGCGTCTGCCCGTGGGGCCGTTCAACAACGTCTACGGCATCGGCGTGTCGCCCATTCTGGCGGACGATGTCGTCGTTCTGGTGATCGATCAGGACAAGAACTCGTTCATCGCCGCGATCTCCCAGAGCGACGGCAAGGAGCGCTGGCGGAAGCCTCGCCCGGAAGCGCTCAGCGGATCGTCTACCCCGGTCGTGGTAAAGCGCCCGGGCAAGCCTTCGCTGATCCTGGCGCCTGCGAGTTTTCGCATGGATGTCTATTCCGCGCGCGACGGCGAAGCCGAGTGGTGGGTCCGCGGATTGCCGAGCGAGATGAAGGCCGTTCCCGTCGTAATCGGCGACCTCGTTTACATCGCGGGATTCAATACGCCCGAGAACGACCCGGGAAAGCAGATCTCGCTCCCCACCTTCCGCGAATTTCTGGCGCGCGATGACCGCAACCAGGACGGACGGCTGCAAAAGGCCGAAATAGCCGACGCACGCACCTTGCGGTATTGGGACTTCATCGATACCGATGGAACCGGCGCAATCGAAGAACCCGAGTGGAACCTGCACCTGGCCGTTATGGCGGCGGAGAACGGCCTGTACGTCTTTCGCCTGGGTGAGCGCGGCGACGCCACCGCGAAGCTGGTCTGGAGATACCAGCGCTCCGCGCCGCAGTTGCCCACGCCCGTCGTCTACCGCGGCGTGGTCTACATGTTGAATGATCGCGGCGTGCTGACCACTCTTGACGCGGCGTCGGGCGAGATGCTGAAGCAGGATCGCCTGCGCGGGCAGTCCGAGAACTACTATGCGTCGCCGGTGGCGGGTGACGGCAAGGTGTACTTCGCGGCGCACAATGGCGTGATCGCCGTACTGCGGGCCGGCGGAAACCAGGAACTGCTGGCGTCCAACGCGCTGGATGAAGACATCTTCGCGACGCCGGCCATTGCGGATGGCAGGCTGTACGTCCGCACCGTATCCTCGCTCTACTGTTTTCAGGCCAAATGAGCGCCGCTCACGGCACGCTCACGAAATTGTCAGGTGTATAATCGATCACAATAGCAGGCGCCGCCTTATGCCGACCCACCTTGTGAAGCAGGGAGAATGTCTATCCAGCATCGCCGAACACTACGACCTCCCTTGGAAAACCATCTACAATCATGCGCAAAATGCGGCGCTGCGCGAAAGACGTCCCAATCCCAACGTATTGTTTCCCGGCGACGAGATCTTCGTCCCCGAGCCGGCGCCGAGGGACGAGCAGGCGCCCACCGACAACGTACATAAGTTCGTCAAGCAGACCGATCCCACCATGCTGCGCCTCGTCCTGAAAGACCACAAGGACCAGCCGCTCTCGAGCAAGAAATACAAGCTGGTGGTGGCGGGCGACGAGAAGGAAGGCTATTTGCCCGGGAACGGATTGCTGGAACAGCCGATCCCCGGAAACGCGGCGACGGGTGAGATCACGGTGTGGCTCAACGAAGATCCCGAGCTGACCCTGATCTGGAGTTTGCGGTTGGGCGGTCTCGACCCGATCAATCAGATCAGCGGCGTACAGGGGCGGCTGAATAACCTGGGTTTCTTCTGCGGCTCGGTGGACGGCATCGCCGGACCGAAGACCCGCCGCGCGATTCGCGCCTTCCAGCAGGCCTCCGGGCTGCAAGTGACGGGAGAAATCGACGCCGCGCTCAGGACGGCCCTGGAAAGCGCGCACGACAAGGTTTAACTCTCGAGGTTATCTGCATGGCGAACATTGCATACCTGGCGCGAACGCATGCCTCTTTGACCCACGGGAATACCCTGCGCGTTCCCATCGGCTTTGAGCTGCTCGTCACCGATCTCGATGACAAGGCGCTCGGCGGAACGCGGGTTCGCGTGACACAGGACGGCGCACTCATCGAAGAGATCGATCTGGACGAAGAGGGAAAGGCCTGGATCACCGGATACGAACCCGGCAAGCCCTGCGACGTGGAGGTGGTAGACCGGTGCGCAATGGGAATTTACGGTCACCTGCCGGATGATGGAGGAGATGGAGCGGAATTCCCCACCTACGATCCGGGCAAAATCAGCAACCGGAACGACGGCGGCTGCGGATGGGATCCAGGCATTTTGTCGCCCGCGTCAACATCAGAGTCGTACACCATTCAGCGCGGAGATACGCTGGGCGGAATCGCGTCGCGTTACGGCTTGAGCTGGCAGGAACTGTACGACTACACGGGCGATACCGATGCGCCGAACTCCAGCCGGCTGCGCAGCGGCGATCCGAATCTGATCTACCCGGGCGAAGTGATTCTCGTACCGTCGGAATAGGGAATACGATGAGCGTACCTGACGCTGGAACCAGCACCTCTGCAACTGACGGTGGAACCGCCACCGCCACGGTTACCGTAAAGGTCAAAGCCACCGAACCGGCCAAAGTCGCCGTGCCGCCCGCGCACTATTGGGAGTATCCCGGTCTGAATCTGTACTTCACCGCGGGCACGGGAGGCAAGAAGGACGACGTTCGAGTGGATGACGCAGGCGCGAAGAAATTCAAGCTGAAAGCCGACACGCCGGTCGAGTACATCAAGGAACTCCAGACTGACTTGATCGCGCTGGGGTACCTGGCCAAAACCTCGAAAGAGTTGTACGGGCTTTATGGCGGACAGACTGCGCGGGCGGTGACGCGCTTTCAGCGGCATGCCAAACGCGTCTACCGGATGATCGGCGACAAGCCTGACGATGTGGACGCGAAGGATGTGTTCGCCGGTTCCAGCGACGGGGTCTGCAAGGCGGATACCGCGCAGGAAGTCCGCAAGTGGATCGAAAAGAAGTGGGTGCTGCCCCTGGGGCGCATTCCGCTACGGTTGCTGAACGTCCCCGGCGTCAAAAAGACCAAAGATTGCAATCCCACGGTGCGCGAAGATGTAGCGGACGAATGGGAGAAAATCGTGAAGGACGTCGCGGATAAAGGCGGGACGCTGGAAGGCCAGTACGGGGATTGCCTCCGGGACGTGAGCGTGGTTTCGAGCGGCAGCAGCACACGCAGCTTGCATTTTCTCGCCCGCGCAATTGACCTCGATCAATCCAAGTGCAACGGGCGCAAAGGGCCGTACTTCATCCTGCCCTTGGGGGGCGACCCGCCGGGCCTTCCGGGCGACGGCAAGCAAACGCAACCGGGCTGGAAGATTCTTTGCCGAACCGAAAAGCAGGACGGAACGCAGGGAACGCTCTACGATACGAAGCCCGAGTGTTGGGCGCAGTACGGCAAAGCCGGGGTGCTGGATTTCGATCGCTATCCGCTTCCCAAAGGCTATTACCTCGACCTGACCAACGAGATCCAATCCAGCGGCAAATTCAACCGCATCCGCAGCCGCAAGGATTGGAAGACAAACAGCAAATCCCAGGAGTGGTGGCATTTCCAGTTCATCGAAGGTTTGGACGCGGACACCACTCTCGAAGACGAGCTCGAGCTGATCGGGATATCCGAAGAGACCCTGCGGAGCAAAGGGCAGAGCGACGCCGATATGGATGTCATCGTGAAGAAAGAGTGCCTTTGGACGGGCGCTTGAACCGTCGACGCGCCAGGTTCGGAGTGGTCGTGCTGGCGCTCGGCCTCGCCTCCGCTGTCCCGCTCTTCTCACAGCCGGCTCCGGGGGAGATCGTCAGCGGCGTCCAGAATCGCATCCTGTCGCGGACGCCCGCAGGCCCTCCGTGTTGCGTCGTTCGGGGAGGTCCCGCAATCGCATTCGAATCGAAGAGAGGGCCCGACGGCGCCGTGTGGACCCTGGTGATCGGCGCCGACGGTTCGGTCGGCTGGATCAAGGGGCTTAAGGCCGCGGGCTTGCGCGCGACGGCGTTGCCTCGTAACGGAGCTCCCATATTGAACGTCGTTCCGGCCGACCCGGCCAGCCTCGACTCAGCGAAGCAGATTCAACCCGCTTACCCAACCGGCGAAATTTCCGGGAGCGCCGAAGCGATGACGACGAACTCCTTTCAATTGGCCCTGCCGCCGCACCTCAATCCCTTTGGCGGGCGCTGGCTCCAGCTCGCCTTCGGCCCCGTCAAAGGCTGGACTTCCGTCTACGACGTCAGCCTCTCCTGGGACCGCTCGGCCGCGCCATTGTCCGGACTGGTCCGCAAGCCTTTCCTGCCAAAGCCGGCAGGCGCCCGCGAATGGCTCCGCCCCGGTGAGGCCGTTCCGCAGATCGATGGATCCGCGGATTCGTATCGGACTCCCGAAGGACCGTTCGAAATCGAAGAGCTGATTGCGGGAGCGCCTTCAGCACCTGCCGTGCCCGAACTGGCGTTGGTATCGAACTCGGGTAGTTGGCTGATGGTTGTCAAAGGCGCGCGCGGGCAGACCGGCGTTGTGCCCCTGGCGCAATATCGGCACGTGCTCGGGAAATTCGAACGAGCGGATCTCAACGGAGACGGCGCGCCCGAACTGCTGGTGCGGGATACGTTCGTTCACGGCGATGGCTATACGTCCGTCTTGTGGGTGATCGATTGCAGCGGCCCGGCGACGGGATGGCGAGCCATACGGCTGGCCATGGAAGCGGACGCCGAGGATTCCTCGGACTCTCGTCGAGACAGTGCATGGTGGGTGGACCGCGGTGCGGCGGGTTCCGTCTTGTGGATCGCGCGGTCGGACCAAAACGGAGTCGCCTTCAGAGCCGCGAAATATGCGAACGGCGGCCTTTCGGATCTGGCTGGCGCAGCGTACTACGCCGCGGTCACCGGCTCCTTCGATTCCCACGCGGCCGCGCAGTCTCATGCGCTCGCTCACCCCGCGGAGCTTGTGTTTCCGTCACCATCGGTGAGCGGTGGCAAGACATGGAGCACCGGCCGGCTTTTCGCGAACCGCATGCCGGCGCAGCGCTGGGCCGCCCCACGGCGCGCCACAGTTTCGAGAGTGCGTCGATCCGTTACGCCAAAAGATCCTTGACCACTTCTCCGTGTACGTCCGTCAACCGGAAGTGCCGGCCCTGGTACTTGTAAGTCAGCTTCAAATGATCGACGCCGAGACAGTGCAGGATGGTCGCCTGCAAGTCATGCACGTGCACGCCGTTCGCAACCACGTTGTAGCAGTAGTCGTCCGTCTCGCCGTAACTGAAGCCGCGCTTTATGCCGCCGCCGGCCATCCACATGGTGAAGCAGCGAGGATGGTGGTCCCGCCCGTAGTTGGTCTCCGTCAGCTTGCCCTGGCAGTAGACCGTGCGGCCGAATTCCCCGCCCCACACCACCAGCGTATCGTCCAGCAGGCCGCGCTGCTTCAGGTCCATCACCAGCGCCGCGGAAGCCTGGTCCGTACCGCGGCACTGCAGCGCGAGGTCGCGCGGCAGGTCGTTGTGCTGGTCCCAGCCCCGATGGTAGAGTTGCACGAATCGGACGTCGCGTTCCAGCAGGCGCCGCGCCAGCAGGCAATTCGCCGCGTACGCTTTCCAGCACAGTGGGATCCGAAGCTTGGAATTCACGTGACTTGAAGTCGCGGC
>JADMIO011485829.1_pt1 | contig 65050 bp, 62 predicted proteins | sample 8958161 | NCBI WGS metagenome assembly JADMIO01 (sample SAMN16585339, study PRJNA669376) | soil metagenome | isolation source: Crop rotation soil | place: USA: Cullars Rotation, Alabama | collected 2011
CGCGACAACTTGTCCACGTGGAATTCTAAGCTTAGGATCCCAATGTGCTGGAAAGTGGCGGGATCGGCCGGTTGCTTGGAGTCGCCGCCTTTGGCGGGCTGAGCCTGCGCGGGCAATGGGTTGGCGATCAGCAGCGCGAGCGCCGCCAAGAGGCCACACCGTACCGGTCCGATCGCGAGCTTTGCGAGAATCGGCCGTGGCAGCTCCATCGAGCACCTCCGTGGTTGAGTGTGCGGGCCGCGCCGCCGGGTCGGGGGTCGGCGCGGTGTCAACCGGAGTGTACTCGCAGGGCCGGGTGGGATATTCAGTCGTGAATATCGTTGATGCGGACGCGCGCTTGCGGCGGGTCGTAAGGCCGGGCGGGGTTGGCGGAGATGGTGCGGGGGGCCTGATCGCCGAAGTAATCGCGCCCGTGCACGCGGTAGGGCTCGCCGGCGGAGACGTACGGGGAGCCCGTGCCGCGCGGCGCGGCGACCGGGGGATTGAAGTCCACCTCAGTGTTGCGATAGGTGGTGCGGGCGCGGTCGTCGTTGACGGACCCCTGGTTCCAGTCGGAGCGATAGGGCTCGCGGTCGTCGGCACGGGACGTGCTGGTAGCGCCGTCCCGGTTCTGGCAGCACGCGGAGAGGCAGACGCTGAGCCCGGCGGCGGAGAGGAGAGCGATCGCGGTGTGCGATTTCATAGTGGACCCCCTTGGGCCGCGTGGGCGGCTATGGGTTCTTCACACGGCCGGTGAATCGGCGGTGAGTGGAAGATGAAGTCAGCGGGCCCCGACTGCGGCATCAGGGGGCGGCGCCGGTGCAGGCGCCGGCACGGGAGAGGAGTGCGGTAGCGCCGGCGGCACGCCGCCGGTGGCACGGCGAGACGCGTTGGGCGTTCGGGGGTGGACTCAGTCCATGGGTTCGGGGCGCGGGGGATTGCGGGCGTGGCGGGCGAAGGCGGCTGAAATCAGCGCGAGGGCGCCCGGGAGGACGATGGCCCCCAGGGCTAGAGGGTTCTTCTGAGAGAACGCGATCACGCAGGGAAGGACGGTGAGAACTCCGAAGAAGATCGTCAGTGAGAGGTACATCCGTCGCGCGGTGTGGCGCTGGGGTGTGGCCCGCGGCGATTCTTCGGGCGACTCGGGCAACTGGTACTCGTCGGCGAGGATGAGGAGGTTGCGATCGGGGTTGAAATCGCGGCCGCACTCGGGGCAGCGGGGTGGGGATGAAAGACCGTTGAGTGAATAGGAACAGCCGGGGCAGCGCTGGAGGAGTTCGAGGCCGGCGAGCCGGTTGCGCCGGTGATCGAGGATGATGGCTTGCGCGGACTCGACGTCGGGGCGGAAGACCATGATCTCGACGTAGGAGGTGTCGGCGTGGGTGCGCAGGTGGGCGCGGATGCCGTGGGCCTCGAGGAGTTCGACGAGGGAATCCCCGCCGGGGCGGAAGCGGGCGTTGGCGGCGCGGGTGATGTCGTGGTCGGAAACCACAGGGCAGCCTAGTGGTGCGAGATCTTCCGCACCAGCGATCCGGCGGTGAACGCCAGACTCGGTCCGACGCGCCGAGACGGCGCTTCGGTGTCCCCGAGGCGGGCCGCATCGGTTTTCTGCCACCAGCGCAGGAACAGGAGCATGCTCAACGCCATGCTGACGTTGGATAGCAGTGCCGAAGTCATGGCGAGTCCGGAGACCGCCCCGCTATTCCTGAGAATGCCGTCGGCTGCTCGGATGGAGGAGATTTCCGACCGCAGCGACGGGAGCAGCAGGAGCGAGACCACTGAAATCAGGACAAAGAAGGCGAGCAGGTGGCCGCCGGAGGTGGGACAGCGACGGGCCTCGGCCGTGAATGACAACGGACGACGGAACACGACCTGCGCGGTGCAGTACAGTCCGCCGAGCAGGCAGAACGAAGCGGCCAGGACACGCTGAGTGCCGCTATCGGCTTCGAGGGCTTGAATCTCTGGGTATCGAGACAGAGGCGGGCTGGCGGCGGAAAGCAGGGCGATGGTCAGGGAGGCGGAGGCCAGGATTATGGAGATGCAGCCGGCGAGAGCGGCGAGTTTGAAGTTGATGTCGGGCCGCATGGGTGAGTCTATGCGGGGGGATCTCACGGTGGTGTGCTGCCACGATGGGGATCCAGTTTCGGTCGCTCAACGTGTCGCCCCTTCGGGGCTTGGGAGAAAAGCGGGATTACGAGGGGCTTACGCCCCTCGCCACACTCTGTCGCCGCGGCGGCTTGAGAAAGGCGAGGCAGGTGGCCGGTGATGCTTGTGGATGGGGAGGTGGCGCGGGGTCGGTGAGTGAGGAGGGAGAAGGGCGTATAGCACCACCACAGCGCCGAAGCGGCGTGTGGTGGCACCCGGACGGGAGAGCTCGGTCAGGTCCAGAGCGCTTTGAGTTCCGGGAGTGTGAAGGGGCGTCCGCACTCCGGGCAGTTGCCGGTGTCGCCTGCAAGGGGGTAGAGGCATTCGGGGCAGAGGCGGTGGTCAACGGCGTGGGCGCGGCGCTGGATCCGGTGCTCGGTGGCGAAGAGGAGGACGCCGGTGCCGAGCATGAGGACGGGGTAGGAGAGGGTGATCAGGCTGCTGGTGGCCCACGGGGGGAGGGTGACCCAGTGGAGGACGCCGGTCACGTGGAGGAGGCGGGCCAGGTCGGCGAGGGGCCATACGAAGGCGAGGAGATGCCAGCGGCGGAGGCGGGAGATGGCGGGGGGGAGGTTGTGGAAGCGGAAGAACACCGGAGCATGCTATAGGCGGGCGAAGGTGGGACCCTAAGTACGCAGGAAACAACAATTGTCTGATCGGGTGTGGCGGCGGTCTGGTGGCTCTTCCATCAACAAGGCGGTTGCCGGTTGATTGTCGAATGGTTAGGTTGACTTCCCCGGGCGCGTGTGCGTCCGGCGGATTGGCCGCGGGTGCGGCACGAATTAACCGAGGAGATCGCCATGAGCAACGTGAGCAGGATCGGTAAGGCGGCACTGGCGTTGGCTATCGGGTCGGCCGTGGCATTCGGGTCGGTGACTCTGGCCAAGCCGCCGGGTGGCGGTGGCGGCGGCGGTGGTGGCGGAGGTGGCGGCGGGGGTGGTGGTGGCGGGGGCTGCAACTGCCTGGACGTGTGGATCCCGGTGATCTGCTCGAACGGTGTGGTCTATTCGAACATGTGCTACGCGGGCTGCGCCAAGGCCACCGGGTGCGTGCCTTACGGCGACGATCGCTGAACGGGGCTGGTTGATTGAATCCGTGAAGGGCCCGGCCGCGGCGACCGGGCTTTTTTTCTGCGCGTACGACGGAGGGAGAGCGGATGGAGTAGCGTCGGAGTGCGATCGTCCGCCCTCCGACGGGCGGAAGAGAACGAGACCGGTTGCCAGGGGCCAAGGCCCCTCGGAATGATCGTGCGCCCTTCGGGCGATTACACAGAGTTTGGAGACGCGGGGTGCGCTCGCGCGCTATCCGGCGCAGAGGCGTGGTGATCGCAGGGGCCCGTCGCTTACGCTCTGGGTTCGTTCCCCCGCGCGGCCTTAGGGCGCGTCACTTCACTTTTTCGAGGCGGGCGTATTCGAGCACCAGGGTTTTGGTTCCGACGTGGCGGAACTGGATCACGGCGCGGGCGTTGGAGCCCTTGGTCACGCTGAGTACCTGGCCCTCGCCGAACTGGGGGTGGCGGACGGTGGTGCCCACCGGGAACGGGACCGTGATATCGGGGACGAAGCGCGGGGGCTCGCGCCCGCTGGATAGCGGGGTACGGCCGCCGCCGCCGGCCCACTCGGTGTCTTCGAGACCCTGGAAGATGCCGGTCTGATCGGAGAAGAGGGTGTGCTCGCGGCCGAATTCGTCGAGGAAGCGGCTGGGGATGGTGCGCTCGACCAGGCCGCGCATGGTGCGGTATTTGGCGCTGGTGATGTGGAGCCGGCGCATGGAGCGGGTGATGCCGACGAAGGCGAGGCGGCGTTCTTCCTCGAGCATCGCTTCGGATTCGCGGGAGCGGGAGTGGGGGAGCAGGCCTTCTTCGAGGCCGATCATCGCGACGGCGGGGAACTCGAGGCCCTTGGCGGCGTGGAGGGTCATCATCATCACGGCGCCCTGGGCGGGATCGATGGCGTCGGCGTCGGCGACGAGGGCGACAGATTCGAGGTAGGCGCGGAGCATGGCGAGGAGCGGTGGCGTGGGGAGTTCGAAGGGGTCGTCGAAGTCCGGCGCACTTGGTGGCATCGGGCTTCTGCCCGATGCGTTGGGCGACAGGAAGCCCTGCCCGTTGTTCTCGGCGGTGTCGGAAAGAGACGCGGCCTCGGTAGGAGGTTGGCTGAACGCATCGGGCGGAAGCCCGATGCCACCATGTTCGGCGGCGTCGGAGGGTGTGGTGGCGCCCGATGGGCGTTGAGGGGGGGTGTCGTTGGCGGGGTCGGCGGTGACGTCGTATTCCATTTCGAACTGGCGGGCGCTGGAGACCAGTTCGGAGAGGTTGTCGAGGCGCTGGGCGTCGGCTTCGTTTTTACCGGCAGCGGCCTGGGACTTGTACATGGACTCGAGGCCGGACTCGCGGATGACGCGTTCGACGAGGGCAGAGAGGGAATCGCTGATGGTCTCGCCCATGAAGGAGCCGTGGCCGGTCCACGAGTCGATGAGGTCCACGAATTTCTGGCAGGCGCCGGCGGCCCGGGCGGTGACTTCGAGGTCGGCGGCGCGGCGCATGGCTTCGAGGACGGGGGTGCCCTCGGCGCTGGCGGCGGCCTCGATCTTGGTCATGCTGGTGGCGCCGAGGCCGCGGGTCGGGGTGTTGACGATGCGGTCGAGGGAGACGTCGTCGGCGGGGTTGGCGACGAGGCGGAGGTAGGCGAGGGCGTTACGGACTTCTTCGCGTTCGAAGAAGGCGGTGCCGCGGGCGATGGTGTAGGGGATGGCGGCGGCGCGGAGGGCGTCTTCCATGACGCGGGAGAGGGCGTTGGTGCGGTAGAAGACGGCCATGTCGCGCCAGTTGAGGCCGGCCTGAAGGCTGGTGCCCTCGCCCGAGGGGCTGTGGAGGTTCTGGAACCAATCGACGACGAGGCGGGCTTCGGCCTGTTCGTCGGTGCAGAGCGTGACCTCGACCTTGTCGCCGCCTTTGCGGCTGGTGAAGAGGTCCTTGTGCTTGCGTTTCTTGTTCTGGCGGATGAGGGTGTCGGCGACGGCGAGGATGGGGGCGTTGGAGCGGAAGTTCTCGCCCAGGGGGATGACGCGGGCCTTGGGGTACTGCTCCTCGAAGTCCATGATGTTGGAGATGTCGGCGCCGCGCCAGCCGTAGATGGCCTGATCGGGGTCGCCGACGACGCAGATGTTGGGGCCGGCCGTTGAGGTGGAGTCGCCCTCGCCGGCGATGAGGGAGGCGATGACGAACTGGGCGTGGTTGGTGTCCTGGTATTCGTCGACGAGGAGGTAGCGCCAGCGGTGCTGGAGCTCGGCGCGGACCGTCGCGTCGGTCTTGAGGAGCTTGGCGGTGATGACGAGGAGGTCGTCGAAGTCGACGGCGCCGGCCGCTTTCAGGGCCTTCTGGTAGCCGCTGTAGATCTTGGCGATGGTCTTGGAGTAGAAGTCGAAGGCCTGCGCGGCGTATTCGTCGGCGTTGAGAAGGTCGTTCTTGGCGGCGGAGATGGCGGAGAGGACGGAGCGCGGCGGGAAGTTGCTGGCGGAGAGCTGGAGGCCCTCGACGACCTTCTTGATGAGGGAGGCTTGGTCGCCGGAGTCGTAGATGGTGAAGTCGGGCTTGATGCCGGCGCGGTCGGCGTAGCGGCGAAGGAGGCGGGCGCAGAGGGCGTGGAAGGTGGTGACGGTGAGGCCGCGACCGGAGCGCTCATCGGCGGCGAGGAGGGCGTGGACGCGTTCGCGCATCTCGCCGGCGGCCTTGTTGGTGAAGGTGACGGCGAGGATCTGCCAGGCGGGGACGCCCAGGGCGATGAGGTAGGCGATGCGGCGGGTGATGACCCGGGTTTTCCCCGAGCCGGCGGCGGCGAGGACCAGGAGGGGGCCCTCGGTGTGGAGGACGGCGGCGCGCTGGGCGTCGGTGAGGTCTTCGAGGAGATGGTCGGTGGATGGGGCCATCCGTGGCATGGCGAATCTTACGCAAATGGCCAAATGCCAAATGGCCAAAGGGCCAAATGACAGGCAAAGAAAGCGTGCCGCGCGTTGGAATTCCGTTTGGCCATTTGGCCCTTTGCCGTCGCCTCACAGTTCGACGGACTGGCCCCATTCGGGGGCGGCGACGGTGGCGCCGTCGTGCTCGAGGAGGCCGCGGAGGGTGTTGCGGGCCTTGGGTTCGCCGTGGTTGAGAACGAAGCGGGGCTTGGTGGTGAAGTTGCGGGCCCATCCGAGGAGTTCGTTCTGGCCGGCGTGGGAAGAGAAGCCGCCGAGGGTGTGGATCTTGGCGCGGCTGGCGATGTTGTCGCCCATGATGCGGACGGTGCGGGCGCCGTCGACGAGCTGGCGGCCGATGGAACCGGCGGCCTGGAAGCCGGCGATGACCACGTGCACGTCGCGGCGCCAGAGGTTGTGGCGGAGGTGGTGGAGGATGCGCCCGCCGGTGCACATGCCGGAGGCGGCGATGATGACGGCGGCGCCTTCGAGGGAGTTGAGGACGCGGGACTCGGCGCCGGTGGTGGTGCAGCGGAGGTCGGGGATGAAGAGGGGGTGGGTGCCGGCGCGGATGAGGTCGGTGGTCTCGGTGTCGAGCTCGGACTGGTACTGCTTGAAGAGGGCCATGGCGGCGATGGCCATGGGGCTGTCGAGGTAGACGGGGAAGCGCGGGAGGCGGTTGGCGCGGATCAGCTCGCCCAGGTAGTAGATCATCTGCTGGGAGCGGCCGATGGCGAAGGAGGGGATGAGGATCTTCTCTTTGTCCCAGACGGCGCGCTGGACGATGGCCTCGAACTCGTTGAGCGTGTCGGCGAGGGGGAGGTGGTTGCGGTCGCCGTAGGTGGACTCGAGGATGACGAGGTCGGCGCTGGTGAGCGGCGTGGGGTCGTTGAGCATGGCCGCGCCCTTGACGCCGATGTCGCCGGAGAAGGCGATGGTCTTGGGGGCGGAGCCGGGCTCGGTGACGGTGAGTTCGATGCTGGCGGAGCCGAGCATGTGGCCGGCGTCGACGTAGCGGGCGGTGATGCCGGGGGCGAGTTCGCGGGGGGTTTCCAAGGGGACGGGCTTGAAGAGGGGGAGTGTCTTTTCGACCTCGGCCTCGGTGTAGAGGGGGGTGACGGGGGGCTTGCCCTGGCGGAGGCGGCGCTGGGTCCACTTCTCGGCGTCGTGCTCCTGCACGCTGGCCGAGTCGCGGAGCATGATGGTGCAGAGGTCGACGGTGGCCGGGGTGGCGTAGATGGGAGACTTGAAGCCGGTGTTGGCCAGGAGCGGGAGGCGGCCGCAGTGGTCGATGTGGGCGTGGGTGAGGAGGATGGCGTCGAGGCGGGTGGGGTCGATGGGCGGGAGGTGGCGGTTCTTGAGCTCGCTGGTGACGCCGCCCTGGTGGAGGCCGAAGTCGATGAGGACGCGGGCGGACTTGGTCTCGAGCAGGGTGCAGGAACCGGTGACCTCGCCGGCGGCGCCGTAGAAGGTGAGCTTCATGGGTGGAGCGTAGGGAGTGAGGGAAAGGCAGTTTCTCGCGGCGGCGCGGAGGCCGCGGAGAAGAGCCGGAGTCAGGGCGGCGGTACAGGGCGATCGATGGGCGCGAGGCGCTCGCGGGCGTCTCGTATGGCTTGCGCGACCGCTTCGGGGCCGGTGCCGCCGAGGATGTTGCGGCGGTTGAGGCAGGATTCGAGGGAGAGGCAGGTGAAGACGTCTTTGTCGATCTTGGGGGAAAACTGCTGGAGATCCGCGAGGGCGAGGTCTTCGAGGGGGGCGTTCTTGGCGAGGGCGTGGCGGACGATTTTGCCGACGGTGTCGTGGGCTTCGCGGAAGGGGATGCCCTTACCGACGAGGTAGTCGGCGAGTTCGGTGGCGTTGGAGTAGCCGCCGGCCGCGGCCTTGCGGGTGGCTTCGCGGTTGACCTTCAGGGTTTCGATGACGCGGGCGGCCATCTGGAGGCACATGGAGAGATTGTCCATGGCGTCGAAGAGGGGCTCCTTGTCTTCCTGGAGGTCTTTGTTGTAGGCGAGGGGGAGACCTTTCAGGGTTGTGAGGAGCGCGACGTGGGCGCCGATGATGCGGCCGGTCTTGCCGCGGATGAGTTCCATGGCGTCGGGGTTTTTCTTCTGGGGCATGAGGGAGGAGCCGCTGGTGACGGCGTCGTCCATCTCGACGAAGGCGAACTCCTGGGTGGTGTAGAGGATGAGGTCTTCGGCGAGGCGGGAGAGGTGGACGGCGCAGAGGGAGGCGGCGGCAAGGGTCTCGACGACGAAGTCGCGGTCGGAGACGGCGTCGAGGCTGTTGAGGGTGGGCTGGAGGAAGGCGAGGTCGTCGGAGATTGTGTGGCGGTCGACGGCGTAGGTGGTGCCGGCGAGGGCGGCGGAACCGAGGGGAGAGTTCATGGCCGTGATGCCGGCGTCGCCGAAACGCTTGTTGTCGCGGTCGAGCATTTCGAAGTAGGCGAGGGCCCAGTGGGGGAAGAGGACGGGCTGGGCGCGCTGAAGGTGGGTGTAGCCGGGGAGGAGGGTCTTCTCTTCGCGCTCAGCGAGGTTGACGAGGGCGGTCTGGAGCGCGGCGAGTTCCTCGGCGCGGCTGTGACACTCCTGGAGGACGAAGAGACGGAGGTCGGTGGCGACCTGGTCGTTTCGGCTGCGGCCGGTGTGGAGCTTTTTGCCAAGGGGGCCGAGCTTGGCGATGAGCCGGCTTTCGACCCAGGAGTGGATGTCTTCTTCTTTGGATTGGAGAGGGAGCGCGGGGTCTTTCTCGACGGCGGTGTCGAGGTCCTTGAGCGCGGCGGTGAGCGAAGTGACTTCCTGGTCGGTCAGGACCTTGGCGCGGCCGAGGGCCTTGGCCCAGGCGATGGAGCCGAGGATGTCGTGGCGGGCGAGGCGGTAGTCGAAGCGCAGGGAGTCGTTGAACTGCCTGAACAGCGGGTCGGCGGTGCCTTCAAAGCGGCCACCCCAAAGGGCGGCGCCTTTCCCGGATTCGGATGGTGGGTGGCTCTGGGCCATTCGATTGCTACTTCAGGCCCTGAGACTTCAGTGCGCGGATGCGTTCGGGGAGGCTCAGCAGCTTGATGAACCCGCCGGCGTCCTTCTGCTCGTAGATCTCGCCCTTCTCGAAGGTCACGATCTTTTCGGCGTAGAGGGAGTGGGGGCTCTTGCGGCGGATGGTCGTCGCGGTGCCTTTGAAGAGGCGGACGACGATTTCGCCGGTGAGCTGTTCGCTGCTCTTCTGGATGGCGGCCCAGAGGGTTTCGCGGTAGGGGGTGAACCAACGGCCGTTGTAGACGGCCTCGGCGAACCAGAGGGCGAGGTGTTCCTTGAAGTGGCGGGTTTCGCGGTCGAGGACCATTTCTTCGAGGCCGCGCAGGGCTTCGACGAGGATGGTGCCGCCCGGGGTTTCGTAGATGCCGCGGGACTTCATGCCGACGAGGCGGTTTTCGACGAGGTCGACGCGGCCGACGCCGTGGGGGCCACCGATGCCGTTGAGCTTGTCGATGATCTGCCAGGCATCGAGCTTCTTGCCGTTGAGAGAGACGGGGCGGCCAGCCTCGAAGGTGAGGGTGACTTCCTCGGCCTTGTTGGGGGCGTCCTGGGGGTTGGCGGTCATGACGTAGCAGTCTTCGGGCGGGGGATTCCAGGGGTCTTCGATGGCGCCGCCTTCGTGGCTGATGTGCCAGAGGTTGCGGTCGCGCGAGTAGATCTTGGTGGCGCTGGCGGTGGTGGGGATGTTGCGGGCCTTCAGGTACTCGAGCATCGCGACCCGCCCGGAGAGGTTCCACTTTTCGTGACGCCAGGGGGCGAGGATCTCGAGGTCGGGGGCGAGGGCGGCGTAGGTGGATTCAAAGCGGACCTGGTCGTTGCCCTTGCCGGTGCAGCCGTGGGCGAGGGCGTTGCAGCCGAACTTCCGCGCGGCCTCGACCTGGGCCTTCGCGAGGATGGGACGGGCCATGGCGGTGCCGAGGAGGTAGCGGCCCTCGTAGATCGAGCCGGCCATGACGGTGGGCATCACGAAGTCGTCGACGAATTCCTTCTTGAGGTCGACGACGACGCAGTCTTTGGCGCCGGAGCTGGTGGCCTTCTTCTCGACGCCGGTCAGTTCGTCGGCGCCCTGGCCGACATCGCCGACGACGGCGTAGACCTCACAGTCGAAGTTCTCGCGGAGCCAGGGGATGATGCAGGAGGTGTCGAGGCCGCCGGAGTAGGCGAGGGCGATTTTTTTGGTGGGCATGGGGGGTCTCGGGGGGTCGGTGGAAATGCGAAGGCAGAACGCGGAGGTCACAGAGGGAAACAGAGGAACACAGAGGAAGAGAATTGACTGGGAATCAGGTCGATGGACTGATGCTTCGATAGGGTCGAGTCATTTTCAAGTGCCCTTCTCCGCGTTCCTCTGTTCCCTCTGAGATCTCTGCGTTCGATTGATTTACGCGTGCTTTCCGAGGAGGTGGACGAGGACAGCGTTCTGGACGTGCATGCGGTTTTCGGCCTGGTCGTAGACGATGGAGTTGGGGGAGTCGATGACGGCGTCGAGGACTTCCTGGCCGCGGTGGGCGGGGAGGCAGTGCATGAATTTGGCCTTGGGGCCGGCCTTGGACATGAGGGAAGGGTTGACCTGGTAGGGCTGGAAGGCCTTGCGGCGCTTGGCGGCCTCGTCGGCGGCGCCGGCGCCCTGGCCCATGCTCACCCAGGTGTCGGTGTAGACGGCGTTGTGGCCGGCGACGGCGGAGGGGTCGTTGGTGATGCGGAGGGTTGAGCCGCTTTCCTTGGCGAGGGCTTCGGCTTCGGCCACGATGCCGACGGGGGGCTCGAAACCTTCGGGAGTTATGACCGTGGTGCTGACGCCGAGGCTGGCCGCGGCCTGCATGAGGGAGTTGCAGACGTTGTTGCCGTCGCCGATGTAGGCCAGGCGGAGGGAGTCGAAATTGGCAAAGTGCTCGCGGAGGGTGAAGAGGTCGGCCAGGGCCTGGCACGGATGGTGGAGGTCGGAGAGGGCGTTGATGACGGGGACCTTGGCCGCGGCGGCGAGTTCCTCGACGACGTTCTGGCTGAAGACGCGGGCGACGATGCACTGGACCCAGCGCTCGAGGTTCTTGCCGTAGTCATAGATGGATTCACGCTCGCCCAGGCGCTGGGCGCTGTGGTCGATGTAGACGACGCAGCCGCCGAGTTTTTGCACGCCGACTTCGAAGGTGACGCGGGTGCGGAGCGAAGGTTTTTCGAAGAGGAGGATGACGGACTGGCCGTCGAGAGCGTGCTTGAAGGGGCGGATGTCGGACTTGATGGCGGCCGCGGTGTTGAAGAGAGAGAGGATCTGGTCGCGGGTGAAGGAGGTGAGGGTGAGGAGGTCGCGGTTGGTGAGGGGGGCGGGGGCGGAGGAGCGGCGCGGCGCGGAAGCGGGGCGCGCCGGGGATTGCGGGTTTGAGATGGTTGAGGGCTTTGGCATGTTGGTTTCTCAGTTATCGATGCACGAAACGGGCTGTCGCCCGCTGCGCGGGCTCCGAGGCAAACACGGCTTCATCCACGGGTTGCGCGACGCCCAGAGCGGCGTCGCTTCACCCGAGGCTACTGGCTTAGCGCCCGCTGCGCGGGCTCAGGAGGAACGAGGTGTCGGTGAATACACGAGGCGTAGGTGGAGAATGGGGAGTTGGTGTGAAGTTCATGGATAATGCTCTGCACTCTGCAAGGCGACTGGGTAACCGTGAATCCTCCCTGTTCATTCTCTCAGACCAATCGATGTACGCGGGCGCGGTGCGGCGGTGCGGCCTTCGGGGACTATGGAGGTGCCGACTGTCTGGCCGCCGATCCAGCCGATCAACTGGGCGGGGTCTTCGCCGGAGAGTACTACGACGCGGATGGCGGCGCGGCTGACGACTCCCGCGGCGGCGCGGGCCTTGGGGATCATTCCTCCGGAGATTTCGCCCTCGGCGATCATGCGTTCGACGTCGCGGGGGGTGAGCAGCGGGCAGATATCCCCGGCGCGGTTGCGGATGCCGGGGACGTCGGTGAGGAGGACGAGGGACGCGGCCTGGAGGGACTCGGCAATCCCGGCCGCGGCGTCGTCGGCGTTGAGGTTGAGGAACTGACCTTTGTCATCGATCCCGATCGAGGAGACGACGGGGAGAAAGCCGTTGGCGATGAGGGTGCGGAGGATTTCGCAGTCGCCCCCCTTGACGGCGCCGACGCGGCCGAGATCGACGCCCGGCGGGTCGTGCTTGACGCAGGTGAGCATGTCGCCGTCGCCGAGGCAGAGGCCGACGGGGCGGCTCCCGGCGACGAGCAGGCTGCCGACGAGAGACTTATTGACCTGGCCGGCGAGGACACCGACGACATCGCCGATCTGATCGGCGGGGGTGACGCGCAAACCCTGGCGGCGCTCGGAGGTGATGCCCAGGCGGGCGAGCTGGCGGTCGACGGCCTTGCCGCCGCCGTGGACGATGACCACGCCGCCGCTGTTCTCGGCTTCGCCGGAGGAGAGAGAAGCGATGGAGTGCCACAGGGCCTGGTTGTGGAGGTGATCGTCGAGGGTGCTGCCGCCGATCTTAATGACCAGGGGAGCGCCGGCCAGCGCCGTAGGTTGACGGGTTGTCATCGTGAGACCTCCGGAGCCGGCGTGGCGCCGCGGAGGGTGGTGGTCTCGGGGAGGCCGAAGCGGATGTTCATGCACTGCACGGCCTGGCCGGCCGCGCCCTTGGTGAGGTTGTCGATGGCGCTGGCGATGATGAGATGGTTGTACTTGGCGTCAACGGCGAGGCCGATGTCGCAGAAATTGGTGTAGCGCACGTCGCCGATTGCCGGCCAGACGCCGGGGGAGCAGAGACGGACGAAAGGCTCGTACTGGTAGGCATCGGCGAACAGGCGGCGGACCTTGGCTTCATCGAAGCCGGGGGCGAGGTCGACGTGGATGGTGGAGAGGATGCCGCGGTCGTAGGGGCCGAGCTGGGGGGTGAAGACGGTCGAGGTGCCGACGTAGGCGTCGATCTCGGGGTTGTGACGGTGGGTCAGGACGCCGTAGTGCTGAGAGCTCACCTCGGCGAAGAGGGATTTCAGCGCGGGGGTACGGCCGGCGCCGCTGATTCCGCTGACGGAGTCGATGATGGGGCGGCGGGCGGGATCGGCCGCGCCGGCGCGGACCAGCGGCGCGAGGGGGAGGATCGCGGACGTGGGGTAGCAGCCGGGGCAGGCGATGAGGTCGGCTTTGGAGATGGCGGCGCGGAAGAGTTCGGGGAGGCCGTAGACGGCCTTTTCGAGCCAGGTCGGCTGCGAGTGCGGGAAGCCGTAGTGCTTGGGATAGAGCGAGGCGTCCTTCAGGCGGAACGCGGCCGAGAGATCGAAGACTTTCACGGTGCCGGTCGCGAGAAGATGCGGCGCGAGTTCGAGACTGGCTTCGTGCGGGGTGGCGAGGAAGACCGCGTCGGGTTTGAGCGCCAGGATTTCGGGGACCGAGGCCCCCTTGAGCGGGAGATCGATCTGATTGCGGAAGCGGGGGAAGACTTCGGCGAGGGTCTGGACCTTGTCCTCGCGGCGCGCCGAGCCGAAGACTCCGACGATCTGGGCGCTGGGGTGGGTGAGGAGGATGGAGGCCACCTCGGCGCCGGAGTACCCGGCGGCGCCGACGATGACAGCGCGGATGGGGGTCGTGGTGCTCTTGTTGGTCACGCGTAGCTCCCAACCTTGGCGCGCCGGGCGGGCTTGGGGACCGGACGGCCGGCCTTGGTGAGGAGGTCTTCCAGGATGTGGGTAGCGGCCGCGGCGGTGGGGGTGGCGACGAAGATGGTGTCGTCGCCGGCGATGGTGCCGATCACGGCCTCGGGGCGGGCGCGGTCGAGCTCGAGGGCCAGTGGCGGGGCGTGGCCCGGGCCGGTGCGGAGGACGACCAGGTTCCCGGCCTGGGTAGCGCTGACCAGGTAGTCCTTAAGGGCCCGTTCCAGCGTGGCTCCGGGAGGCGGCGCGGGTGCGTCGCCGGGGAGCGCGTAGCCGTCATGACCCTTGAGGACGCCCAGGTCGCGGAGGTCGCGGGAGAGAGTCGCCTGGGTGGCGTGGAAGCCCTCGCGCGCCAGCAGGCGGTGGAGCTCGTCCTGGCTGTGGACGCTCTGGCGCTGGAGGAGCTCGCGGATGCGGCGCTGGCGTGAGGGCTTGTCGGACATGCGAATAATTATTCATTGGGTGAATAGGAATGTCAAGGGCGGAAGGCACGAAGGCACGAAGGCACGAAGGGATGGCGGGAGGAGAGCTCGGACCCGGTATGCTGGGGCGAAGACGGTGGGAGCGAGTGACGGGAGGCGAGCGTGGCCTGGATGGTTCTGAGTCTCCTGTTCGGCTTGCTTGGGCCGGCGGCCGAACCCCCGGCCATGGGGCACCCAACAGGTGCTCAGAACCAGACTCCTGCTGACAATGCTGCGTTTCTGTACTACCAGGCGTGGTTGATGGAGTCGCCGGAGACTATGGCTCGTTTGACCAAAGGGTTTTGCCCGCCCGGCGGAGTCTGCCGGTTGCCGGAAGAGTGGGAGCCGGACAATGAAGTGGATGGATCGTTGATCGCGGCGCATGGCGCAATCGGAAGGCTGATCAAGGCCGCGGGGATCCTGTCGTGTGATTTTGGGAATGACGCGTCGGAGGGACCGGACATGCGACTGCCGCACCTGTCGCGTATGCGCGGTTCCGCGCAGTTGCTTCAGGCGGACGCGGTGCGTCTGACGCTTGCCGGGGATTCAAATGGTGCGGCGGAGCGGGTGGCTGCGTTGTACGGGCTTTCCCGCCACACCATCGATGGGAACACCTGCATTGCATCACTGGTGTCGGCAGGTCTCGGTGACAGGGCGAACGAGAGCGCCGCTCGGCTGTGCGCGGCGGGGCTGACGACGGAAGGGCGCGACATGATTCTGAGCGCTATCGGCCGGTGCAACGGCGGTGACCCGTTTGGCTGCAAGCGGGCGGTCGCCGGGGAGAAGGCAATGGTGATGAATTGGGCGAAGAGATTCACGGGATCAGATGCGGGCCAGAGACTTGGGCGCAGCAGTCTGCTTGAGGGCATGGAGGCGGCGGCGGGCGCCGAGTTTGCAGCGGCAGTATCTGCGCTTGATGGAGAAAGCGTGGGGTTGCTTGTCGGGCGATACGGTGCAATGTGCGATGAGCTTCTGGATGCGTGGGACGAGGCCGATGCCTCGGAACGAATCAAGGCGATCCGGGCGCGGGCCGAGCGAGGTGAGTTCGGAGTGATGGCCAGGGCGCTGGCACCGACTCTCAGCAGTGTCTTTGCGACGAACCGGATTGCCGTCGAAAGCCGGCGCGACGCGATTGAGAAGTTGAAGAAAGCGATCTTGAAGCAGGGTGACTGACGGCGTCGATTCCACCGAACGGTGCGAATATGTCCGCGAAAGCAGCCAGAACCATCAGGTCCACTCAAGCCCGACGGATGTATTTCTGTGTCGCGGAGCTCAGTCCGCGACGGCGCAGCGAAGCCAGCCTTCGGTTTGGCGGGGCGTATGCTGCTTGCTGGGCCGATACCACGAGCTTCGATGCCGGTCGCGGTCGGGTTGTGAAACTCCTGAATACGACCGATTGGATCATCCGGGGAATCAGCGACGAAAAACTGGTCTCCGCGGCGGGGTACTTGAGTCAGAAGGAAGCCGAAGGGATGGAGTACTTCAAACAGGCGCTCATGGACGGCGAAGTGATCGTCATCCACACCTTTCCTCAACGCAAGCGAAGGACGGCGACAAGGGACAGTCGCGACGGCGCGAGCAAGAGAGCTGCCGGCATGCGTCGAATCAGAAAGGGTTGATCGTCTCCAGAGACGACGAAGAAACCCAGGTCTCGCGGCCGTCGGCGAGCTTGATGTTGGTCCAGGGGCCGCGGGGCTCGAGGATTCGGCATTCGATACCGGGGCGGAGGGGGTCCTTGAAAGAGGGCTCGTAGAGGGCGTCGCCGGGGCCGGTGCGGCCGGTGGTGGACGACGCCGTGATCACGGCGTCGCCGGAGCGTCTGAGTGAGTAGTCGTCGAGGGCGAGGAGGCCGCCGCTGGTGAGGGCGGCGAGGCCCAGGAGTGCGCCGAGGGTGCGGCGTCGAGCGCAGGGGGCGGGGGCGATGGCCCCGAGGATGGCCACGGTCCAGCCGGCGATGTAGGTCGAGAGCAGGATCGCGAACATGGTGGTGCGGGAGATGTGGCTGCGCCAGGACAGGAGAGTGCTCTGGATGCGGCTTTCCGTGCTGGGCTGGATGGTGACGCCGACGCGAGCGCGGGCGGCGGCGAGTCCGGCCTGGACGCGGGGGTCGTTGGGCTTCAGCGATTCGGCGCGACGGTAGGCGAGGACGGCGCGCCCGATGTCGCCGCCGACCAGGTAGGCGTTGCCGAGGTTGGTCTGAAGCCTGTGGTTGTGGATGCCGGAGTCGGCGAGCTCGCGGAAGGCGGCCGCGGACTCGAGGGCGGCCGCGGCGGAGGCTTGGGGGTTGGTGGGGGCGAGTTCGACGGCGCGGCGGAAGGAGGCGGAGGCGGCGTCGAAGAGGGAGGTGTTGGAAGTGGTATCGGCCAAGGCAGGGAGGGTGGGGGCGAGCAGCGCGGAGAGGGCGAAGAGTGGAAGCAGAGAACGTAAGCGACTGGTGAACGGACCCGACAGCCTGCCGGGAGAATCTGTCGCCCTTCCAGGGCTTGAAAGACAAGGGAGAATGACCAGGGGCTCACGCCCATGGCCACACTCTTTCGCCGCTGCGCGGCTTGAGGAGTCGAGGCCGACGATCTGATCGGGTTTCAAGGCTCTTCTTTCTGCAAAGAAGTTCATGCCGACCTCCTCAGGTCGCCGTCGAGGGTGTTGAGCGCTTCGAGGGCTTCCCGTCGGAGGGCGGCGGTTTCGGGCTCGGGGCCGCCGAAGCGCTGGGCGTCGCAGCGGGAAAGGAGCGTGCCGAGGGATTTGGCGGCGTCACGCGCGGGGGGCGAGGAGCGCTCGAGCAGCGTCGCGCAGTCGTCGCCGGTGAGGGTGATCGCCTGGTGGTGGGTGACTTCACCGACGTAGGCGCGGAGGGCGTCGGCAATAGCCGCCGGGCTGTCGCTGCGGGCGAGATTGCGGCGGGCGCGGCGGAGAGACTGGGTCAGACGCGGGCGATTGGGGTGCCGGATGCGGCGCACGGCGAGTGTGAGAGACAAAGCCAGATAGATCCCGGCAGGAGCGGCTAGCGCGGCGAGGACCGCGGGGGAACGGAGGCGGTCGCCCAGGCCGGTCCCTTCGTTGACGAGCGCGTCGTGGGATTCGTAGTTGGCGGGGAGGCCGGGGGCCGTGCTCTCGAGAGTCTGGGAACTGGCGATCGGAGTTGAGCTGCCGGGCGCCGAAGACCTGATCGCGTCGGCGGCGGTGATCATGCGCGTGGCGCGGACCTTGAGCGGGATGGGGTCGCTCCGGGCGACGGAGTAGCGGCCGGTGTCCACGTCGAAGTAGGGGAGTTCGAGGGAAGGGATGGCGGAGACCGAAGGGTTGGTGGCGCGGATCGTCGTGGTGAACTCGCGGCCGCGCGGTGTGGATGATGCGGTCCAGCCCTCGGGGGAGAGCTTGAAGGAGTCGGCGAAGCCGCGGGTGGATTCGAGGGGCGGGGCCGCGACGTGGTCGAGGCTCTCGGGGCCATTGATGGTGAGCTTGAGGGTGATGGGGTCGCCGATGCCGACTTCCTTGGGCTCGGCGACGGACTTCAGGCTGTAGGAGCCGACCAGGCCGCCGAAGTCGGCGGGTTTGCCTTCGGCGGGAAGTGGGCGGACTTCGATGGTGACGGGGAGGGAGGTGGCGACGGCGCGACGGCTGGCCGCGTTGTTGAAGATGTCGAAGAGGTCTGCGGGGCGCTGGCGGCCGACCAACTGGTCGAAGGCAACGCTGATGGGGCCGAGCTCGAAGCTGCCGGGCTCCTTGGGTGTGATGACCTGCTCCATCGTGACGCTGGTGTACTGGCGCCCGTCGATGACTTCGGAGCCGATGGTCGCGACGACGTTGCGGCCGAAGAGAGAGAGCTCTTTGATGTTCTGGTCCTGCTGCTGACGGCCGGTGGGGAGGCGGTCGCGGGGGTTGGTGAGGTCGAACGCATCGCCGCCGTAGAGATCGCTGAAGCGGAAGCCGCGGACTTCGGAGACGATGAGCCACGTGATGCGGAGCCGGGTCTGTTCCCCGACGTAGAGGGATTTCTTCTCCACTTCGAGTCGGAGGCGGGAGGAGTCGCTCTGGGGGGCGGGGACGGCGGTGAAGGAGACGGAGTTGGTGCGGTAGGGCTTGCCGTCGACGACGACCTCGATCGCGGGGATGGTGTAGTCGCCGGAGCGGGTGGGGGTGAGGCGGTACTGGAAGGAATACCCGAGGCTCGAACGCTCCTGACGCCGGCCGTTCACGATCGAGACGAAATGGCTGGAGCGGTCGGCGCCACCGGCGAATTCGCCTTGGAGGTTCGGCGGGAGATTCAGCGTGGGGCGGGAGGGGTTGGAGGAGCCGTCGACCTGGATGGTGAGGTCCAGGGTGTCGCCCACATAGACCTGCTGAGAGGCCAGCTCGGCGTAGACGGTGACGGGCGTGGTCTGGGCGCGGGCGAGCGCGGGGAACGCGGCGGCCACTAGCGCGGCGAGAATGGCGAGGAGGGGTTTCATTACCAGTCCTTGTCCACGGGGACGGGGCGGCCCAATTGGCCGCGGAGGTATTTCTGGCGGTTCTGACGCTGGCGCTCTTCGCGGTCGAGGAGCTGGGCGGCGAGGGGGTCGCCCTTGTTTTTCTGGTCGGACTTCTCGGTCTTGGCCTGTTGATCCTGGCCCTGCTGGTCCTTGGACTGCTGCGGGTCTTTGCCCTGGCCTTGTTGGTCTTTCTTCTGCTGGTCCTTGGCCTGCTGGTCTTTCTGCTGCTGTTCTTGCTCTTTCTGCTGCTCCTGCCGGGCCTGGTCGACTTTCTGCGCGGCGTCGCGGAGGTGCTCGGCGGCCTTTTCCTGGTGCTCTTTGGCGCCCTGGGCGTCCTTCTGGTCGAGCTTCTCCTGCGCGGCCTTCTGCTCTTCCTGGGCTTTCTTGAGGGAGTCCTGACCCTGACTCATCAGGCTCTTGGCGTTTTCAGGGCCATCCTGCTTGGTGGAGTTCTCGAGTTTCTTGGAGGCGTCCTCGGTGGCCTGGTCGGCCTGGTTCTGCTTCTCCTTGGACTGGTCGAGCTTTTCTGATTTCTGTTGCTGGTCCTGCTGCTCTTGAGCTTCTGAGGACTTGTCGGCGGCCTCCTGCTGCTTCTTGGCGGCGTCGTTGAGGTCCTTCGAGAGCTGTTCGTTTTCCTTCTGCTGCTGGTCCTGCTGTTCTTTCTTCTCTTGATCCTGCTGCTGTTGCTTCTGCTGCTCCTGGCGCTGACGGTCTTCGATCTGGCGGATGGCGCGCCGGGTGATTTCGAGGTTCCTGGCGGCTTCTTTGTCGGACGGGCCGGCGTCGAGTGAGGCGCGGTAAGCGGCGGCGGCGGCCTTCAGGTGCGCCACGGCCTTGTCGGGCTCTATTTCGGCGGCCGCCATGCCCTGGTTGAAGAGGCTGTAGCCGAGGTTGAAGGCGGAGTTGGCCGCGACAGAGGGGTCGCGCGACTGCATGGTTTTCTTGAGGAGAGTCTGGGCCTCTTCGGGCTTGTCGGCTTTGAGGAGGGAGGTGGCGTGGTTGAATTCGGCGAGGTCGCCGGTGGCTTTGGAGAAGGTGTCGGCGGCTTCCTGGTATTTGCCGGCTTCGAAGAGTTTCTGGCCGCGGTGGATGAGGTCTGATGGGGGTTGGGCGGACGCGATGGCGGGAGCCAGCGAGATCAGGGCGGTGAGCAGGAGGATGTGGGCTCTCATGGCAGGGCCCTCCGCGCGGATTCGACGATGAGGCAGTCGAGGACCAGGAAGGCGAGGGCGGCGGCGAGGAACCACTGGAAGTACTCGTCGTGGATGACGACGGACTTTGCGGTGGTTTCGGACTTCTCGGCCGCGCCGATGAGGTCGCGGTAGACGCGGTCGAGCTCGATGGTGCCGGTGCCGATGTTGAGGTAGACGCCGTTGGCGCTGGCCGCGGCGATCCTGGCAAGGGTGCCGGTGTCCTGGCGGCTGAGGACGGGCTTGCCGGCGTGTTCGAGCTTTTCTTTGCGGCCTTTATCGTCGGTGACGGTGACGGGGGCGCCGGTGGCGGCGTCGCCGAGGCCCAAGGCGATGATGCGGACGTTCTTCTCGCGGGCCTGCTCGGCGGCGGTGATGGGGAAACTCTCCTGGTCTTCGCCGTCGGTGATGAGGATGAGGTCGCGGTGGCGGGTGGGGTCGGTGTCGTAGACGTTGGCGAGGACGTTGCGGATGGCGTCGCCGATGTTGGTGCCACCGCGGGTGACGCTGGCGGGGCTGAGGTCGTCGAGGGCGAGGGAGAAGAAGGTGTAGTCGGTGGTGAGGGGGCACTTGACGATTGCCGAGCCGGCGAAGGCCACCAAAGCGACGCGGTCGCCCTTGAGGGTGGCGGTGACGTCCTTGATCCAGAGCTTGGCGCGCTCGAGGCGGGTGGGCGCGAGGTCGGAAGCGAGCATGGAGCGGGAGACGTCGATGAGGAAGACGACGTCGCGCCCGGTGGCGGAGCCTGATATCTCGCGGGGGTTGCCCTGCGGGCGGGCGAGGGCGATGGCGATGAGGGCCAGCGACGCGGTGACGGCAGCGAACTTGGTGGCGCGGCGGAGGCGGCGGAAGGCCGGGGCGAGGGTGGGGAGGAGACTGGCGTCGGCGAAACGGCGGAGGGCGGCGCGCTGGCGGTGGCCGCGGAGCCAGAGGAGGAGCGCGGCCGCGGGGACGGCCCAGAGGGCGTGGAGATAGATGGGGGCGCCCAGTTCGGTCACGGGAGCCTCCGGAAGATGGTGGTGGTGAGAAGGACCTGGAGGAAGATGAGGGCGCCCGCAACGGTGGCGAGGGGGGTGAAGAGCTCGTCGTAGAGAGTCGATTCTGGAGCGTTGAGCTCGGTCTTTTCGAGGGCGTTGATCTGGGAGTAGACGTTGCGGAGGGCCGCGGCGTCGGCGGCGGGGAAGTACTTGGCGCCGGTCATTTCGGCGATCTGGGTCAGGGTTTCTTCGTCAACGCCGCTCCCGAGCATCTGCAAGCGCATGTCCTGGAAGGGGTCGCCGGTGAGTTGCGGGCGGGCGCCGGCGCCGATGCCGATGGTGTAGACCTTGATGCCCCACTGGCGGGCCAAATCTGCGGCCTGCATGGGGTCGATGCCGCCGGCGTTGTTCTGGCCGTCGGTCATCAGGACGATGATGCGGCTCTTGGGATTGAACTGCTGGTTGTCGGCGGCGGGCTTGTCTTTGTCGCTGCGTGGGGCGCTGGTCTCTTCGGTCTTCTTGAGGCGGGCGGCGGCGAGAGCGAGCCCTTCGCCGATGGCGGTGCCGTCTTCGCCGCGGACGAGGGCCGGCTGCAACTGGCGGGCGAGCTCGACGATGATCTCGTGAGAGCGGGCGAGGGGCGCGACGGTGTCGGCGTAGCGGGCGAAGGTGACCAGGCCGACGAGATCGTCGGGGCGGCCGGTGAGTTCCTTTCCGTCGCCGAGCAGGAAGTCGTGGGTCATCTGCTTGACGGCGTCGAGCTTGGTGGTCTGGCCGGATTGCTGGGCGCGCCGGTCTCTGCCGAGTTGCATGGGCTCGTTCATGCTGCCGGAGCGGTCGATGACGAGCTGGATGGCGATGCCCTCGCGCGGGGCGGGGAGGCGGCCGGCCTGGCGCTGGGGGCGGGCGATGGCGGTGGTGAGCAGCGCGATGGCGGCCAGTGCGCAGAAGGCCGGCAGCCAGCGGAGACGCTGGCGCCAGGTCTTCTTGAGGCCGGAGAGCGGCGCGAGGTTAGAAAAGAGGAGGGAGCCGGGGCGGCGGCGGTTCCAGACGATCAGGATGATCGGGATGAACGTGAGAAGCGCGAAAGCGATGGGGAGGGCGAAGCGCTCGGTCATGCGGCACCTCCAGTGACCGGATCGGTGCCGCCGGTGATGGAGAGGATGCCGGTGATCAGCTCGCGCCGGGCGGGTTCGTCGAGTTCGCCGGCGCCGAAGCGGAGGGATTCGAGGGTGCGGAGGAGCGCAAGAGCACGGTCGTAAGCCTGATGACCGAGACGGAGGCGGAAGCTCTCTTTGCCTTCGAGGTCGCTGGGGGTGACGGTGCCGGCGCCCAGACGGAGTTCTTCGCGGAGAAAGCCTTCGAGAGCGCGAGCGGCGTTGTCGAGAGATGCCGGCCAGGGGAGCGGACCGGGATTCTCGGTGGCGCGGGCGAGAGTGAGGCGGGCGATCTGCCATTCGGCCGGCGGCGCGGTGCGCGGACGGAGGCGGCGGTAGGCGATGACGCCACCGGCGACGGCGAACAGAGTCGCGGCGGCGACGGCGGAGGCGAGCCAGAGGGTGGTGGAATGCAGCGGGAGTGAGAGGGGCGGGCGCGGAGGAGAGACGGCGAGCTTCTTGGGCTCTTCGTCGAGGACGGAGGTGACTGTGATGGGCAGGGCCTGCGTTGTGAGCTTGCCGATGTCGTTGGCGGTGGCGTCGGTCTTGTAGGTGAATTCGAGAGGGGGGATTTCGTATGCGCCGGCGAGGAAGGGCTCGAGGGTAAGGTGGAGCTGGTTGTGGAGGGATCCGTCGGGGGTACGGCGCGCGCCGGAATCATGGCGGTCGGTGATCGTCCACTCGCCGAGTTTCTCGGGAATGGTGGGGGGAGTGACAGTGGCGCCGGGCTGAAGAGTGGTGTCGATGGTGAGGGTGAGGCGGTCGGTGGTGGTGATGGTGTTGCGGTCCACCCTGAGCGTGACGGTAAGCGGGCCGGAGCGCTGCTCGACCTGGGCGGCAGCAGTGGTCGTGGAGGAGTTGTCGGAGCGGGTGCAGGCCTGGACTGAAAGCAAGACGAGCAACACGCAGGTGGCGAGCGCGAGAGCGAATCGTCCGCCCTCCGCCGGGCGGGGAGACATCAGGCGATTACCCGGGGCTGAAGGCCCTGGCAACGATCGTGCGCCCTCCGAGCGAAGAGGCGCGTCGAGCTGGGTGAGTCGTTGAGTCATTTGAAGGACGGCGATGAGCGGAGGCGTGAACGCGGAATCGGTCGGACGGGACTAGCGGCGGTGTTCGCGGAGGCGGAAGTGGCGGGCGAGTTCGGGGGTAAAGGGTTTGTCGGTGTTGAGAGCGATGCGGTCGAGGCCGAGGCGGGTGAGGGTGCGGGAGAGGGTGGCTTCGCGCTCTTGGGCGTTCTTTTTGTAGGCGTCGCGGACGGCGCGGCTGGAGGAGTCGATCAGCATGGTGGTGCCGGACTCGGCGTCCTGGAGTTCGACCAGGCCGAGGTCGGGGAGTTCGCGCTCGCGGGGGTCGGCGAGGGTGATGGCGGCCGTAGTGTGACGCTTGGCGAGCATCTGCAGCGGGCGCTCCCAACCTTCGGCCACGAAGTCGGAGATGACAAAGACGCTGGCGCGGCGGCGGAGGACGTTGCCGAGGAAGTGGAGCGTGCCGGCGAGGTCGGTGGAACGGCCGCCGGGGGAGGAGGTGAGGAGTTCGGTCATCACGCGGATGGACTGGCCCTGGCCTTTGGCGGGAGGGACGAAGCGGTCGACTTTGTCGGAGAAGACGGTGAGGCCGACGCGGTCGTTGTTGCGAGTAGCGGCCAAGGCGAGGACGGCGGCGACTTCGACGGCCAGGCGGGCCTTGGTGCGGGCGACCGTGCCGAAGAGGCCGCTGGCGCTCTGGTCCACGACGAGCATGACGGTGAGTTGGCGCTCCTCGGCGAAGCGCTTGACGAAGGCGCGGTCGAAGCCGCCCTCGGGGGAGGGGCTGCGGGCGGTGACGTTCCAGTCGATGGCGCGGACGTCGTCGCCGGGTTGGTACTCGCGGACCTCGGCGAATTCGATGCCCTGGCCCTTGTAGGCGCTGTGGTATTCGCCGCTGAGGAGGTTGTCGACGCGCCGGCGGGTGCGCAGTTTCAGGCGGCGGACCTCGCGGAGGAGCTCGTCGGTGAGGGCGGGGCCGCGCGTGCTGGGGCTGATGCTCCGCGACCCGGGCAGGCCCGGGCTTGCAGAGGCGAACGAGAACGCGCTCATGGCACGGGCACCGTGTCGAGGATGCGCTTGACGATATCGGCGCCGGTGATCTGGTCGGCCTGAGCCTCGTAGGAGACGACGATGCGGTGGCGGAGGACGTCGGGGGCGACGGCCTTGACGTCGGCGGGGGTCACGTAAGCGCGGCCCTGGAGGAAGGCGCGGGCCTTGGAGGCGAGGGCCAGGCAGATGCTGCCGCGCGGGGAGGCGCCGAACTCGATGAACTTCTTGATGTCCAGCTTGTGCTCTTCGGGGTGGCGCGAGGCGTGGACGATTTCGATGATGTAGTCGCGGACCTTGTCGTCGAGGTGGATCTGGGAAACGACGTGGCGGGCGGTGCGGACGTCGTTCAAGTCGAGGACGGGCTCGGGGCCTCTCTGCGTGATGTTGGCCGCGGCGTTGGCGTTGCGGTTCTGCGAGCCGGCGATGGCGCGGTCGACCACGGCGCGCTCGTCGGACTTGGTGGGGTAGCTGATGTTGAGCTTGAGCATGAAGCGGTCGACCTGCGCTTCGGGGAGCGGGTACGTGCCCTCCTGCTCGATGGGGTTCTGGGTCGCGAGGACGAGGAAGGGGTCATCGAGGGTGTAGGTGGTGTCGCCGATGGTGACCTGGCGTTCCTGCATGGCTTCGAGGAGGGCGGACTGCACCTTGGCGGGAGCACGGTTGATTTCGTCGGCGAGGATGATGTTGGCGAAGATCGGGCCGCGCCGGGGGGTGAAGGTCGCTTCGCGCGGGTTGTAGATGAGGGTGCCGATGAGGTCGGCGGGGAGGAGATCGGGGGTGAACTGGATGCGGTGGAAGGAGGCGTGCAGGCAGCGGGCGAGCGTGGAGACGGTCAGGGTTTTCGCCAGGCCCGGGACGCCCTCAAGAAGGACGTGGCCGTCGGTGAGCAGGCCGATGAGAAGTCCGTCGATCATCTGGCGCTGGCCGACGATGACGGACTCGACAGACCGGATAAGACGATCGATGGTGGGGGTGAGCTTCTCGACGGCGCGGCCGGTCTGCTCGATGGCGCTGCTGGTGGTGGTGGACATCCGGATTGGACTCCGTTAGGACGCGGGGTTTTCTGGGGGCCCGGCGGTGCGCGGGCCGGCACGCATAGTAAGGATGCGCGCGGGGGAAAAGTCCGTCGCGGCCAGTCAAAGGCGGTCGGCGAGGATCGCGCGGCACTTTCTGAACCATTCTGCCTGGGCGCGGTCGTATCTGGCGCCCCGCAGGTCCACCAGGTAGAAGTCCACGCCGTCCACGACTGCCCCGCGGAGGTCGGCGCCGCGGAGGTCGGCCTTGCTGATCTCCTCGGGGGGTTTGTAGTCCTGCTCGTCGAACTCGTCGGTATAGAAGCCGGTTCGGCTCCCCTGGCAGGCGATCGGGCTGAAGACCAGCCCGCTGCGCGACGAGCCCATGTGAAAGGTGCAGCCGCGGAAGTCGGCCCCGCGGAGATCGGCCCCCTCCCACCAGATCTCGGCAAGCCCGCAGCGCTCGAAGCGGGCGCCGCTGAAGTTGGCGTTGCGCATCACCGAACCGGTCAGGTCCACGTTCCTGAGAACGGCCTTGGAGAACTCCGCGGCGGGCAACTCGATACCTTCCAGGTTGCAATCGTCCATCCGGCATTCGGTGAAGGTGGTGGAGGCGAGCGTCGTCTGCCTGAAGACGAGATCTCTCAGCGTTGCCCCGCTCAGGTCAGCCCCCGACAGGTCGGCGCCCTCAAGGTCGCAGCGATCCATGACCGAGTCGCGGAGCGAGCACCGTACGAGACGAGCGTCCGCAAGCGAGCAGAGGCGGAGCGTTGCGCTCTCCAGGCGTGCGCCGTTCAGGACCGCGGCCCGGAGATTGGCCTCGGACAGGGCCGCTTTCGTGAAATCGGCCTGACGCAGGTCAGCGCCGCTCAGGTCCGCGTACGCGAGATCGGCCTTCTGAAGGGTGGAATGGGCCAGCCGGGCGTCGCTGAGGTCGGCCGCGGACAAGATCGCCCCGTCCAGCCTCGCGCTGACGAGATTGGCGCCCGTCAGTTCGGCGTACCGCAGGCTCGTGGTGCCGAGATCGACACCGGGCCAAGCGACGCCGGCGAGCCGGGCGTGGTCGAGGCGGAGTTTCTGTCCCCTGACCGGTCGCCAGGAAGAGCCCGCGGCATGCAGCAGGCTGGCGGCCATGGGGCCGATGTCCTCTCCCGCCCAGGCGAGAGTGTCGGCCAGCGTGCGCAGCGCGTCGTGGTCGGCCGACAATCGCCGTGCGGCCTCGCCGAGGAGGTCCGGGCGGAGCCGGTGAGCGAGAGCGTCGGTCTCATGATTTTTCACCCGGTCGACCAGCCGCTCGGCGGCCAGCGTGAGAAAGACCGGGGCGTGGCGCGCCAGTCCGGGGGCCCAGCCGGCGATGTCGCGCATGGGCGCGTCGCATCGGCAGTTGTAGAGGCATTGGTCCGAAAGCTTTCTAACGTAGTCCGGGCTGCCGAGACGAACGGCCAGGTTGCGCAGGACGTGGTGAAGGTCCTGCGGAGTGTCGTCACTGATCAGGAGATCGAGGGCCGCCGCCCACAGCTCGGGGGTTCCGGCGAGCCCGTCGGTTCTCTGCATGGCGAGCACCCGGTTCATGACGCCCGCGCAGCGGTGGGGAGCCACGCCCAACAGATACTCGATCCACTCGTCCTGCCCCCAGGGAGCCAGCGCGAACACGGTCTCGCCCGTGATCCCCAACGGAGCCGGCGCTGTGTACACAACGCTGGCGTTCTGCGCCGCGGAGTGCACCTCCTTGATGGCGGGCCCGTCGAGCCACGCCACCGGCGAGTGTGCCCACCGGTCGATCAGATACGCGAGAGCGAAGGTCTTTCCGCTCCCGGGTCCACCGGTAATCGCGGCCACAAAGGGGGACTGCGTGGAGAGCAAATCGGCGATTTCGTCCTCGAGCCGCAGGGTCCCGCCCTGCGCTGCCCGCACCCTTGGCCGCACTCGCGGCCGGCCGGCGCTGGGCTCGGGGTTGGACATGCCGCTGCTCACGCCGAAGTATATTGCGATCGGCCTCTGGCTCCGCAGGCCGCGGTTGCGCGGGCTAGCGATCGGGCCCTTTCCTGGCGAAGACCGTGTCGTGATGGGGGCGCCAATCGGACCCGTCGTCGGAGGTCTCGGCCTTCTGGCGCACGCTGCCGTCGGGCCCGGGGGTCATGGTCAGGCGCACGTAGGTCCCGGGGCCGGCGGGGGTGATCTGCCGGCCGATGAACTGGAGTCCCGCGGGCTGGATCGCGGTACCGATGAACTCCAGCCGGGTTCCCATGGCGTCAACCCAGACCCAGGACCAGGTGCGCTCGGCGGGGTTGGGCGCCAGGAGTCCGGTCGAGGCGCCGCCCCCGGCGTTGGTCGAGGTGGTGACGATGGCGTGGCTGGTGGGGAGCGGGCGGGCGAGTGTCAGGCTCTCGGTCTCTTTGCCGGCCGCATCCGTTGAAGACCACGTACCGATCAGAAAGTCGAGCTGCTGGTGCAGGCGCGGGGCCTTGCCGATGGAGGCCGCCAGGTCCTTGAAGGCCTGGTCGCTGCGGAGAGAATCCAGGTCCGCGTCGGCGGTGAGCTGCTTGGTGTCGACGAAGCCGGCGTCGACGGCGAGGGCCAGGAACTTCAGGGCCTCGGCCTTGTGACCGAGCTGGGCGTGGGCGCACGCAGCGTTGTAGAGAGCGTCGATGCGCAGAGCGGGGTTGTTGATGTGGGCGGCTCGCACGTGGCAGGCCAGAGCCTCGTCGTAGCGCTTCAACATGTGGAGCGAGTAGCCCAGGCGGAAATCAACGAAGGGAGAGGTGATCCCCTTGGCCTTGGCGGCGTTGTACGCGGCGACGGCCGCGGACCAGTCTTCGCGGGTGAAGGCCTCGTTGGCCCTGACAAGCTCGGCGGGCTCGGGACGCGCCGGGGCCGCGGGAGCGGGGCGCGGCGGCTCTGGCTGGGCGACCGATGGAAGAGCCGGTATCGCGGCAAGGATCACGAAAAACGAAACGACAGCGGTGGACTTCTGCATGCAGAGCAGTACCGCGCGTGCGTGGTCAGAGTTGCTTGGCCGACGATTGGAGCGAATTCTGGAAACAGCGGCGAAGCGCAGCATGGAAGCGGCGATACCGCCCGCGCTCCCAGACCATGACGGGTTTGCCGCCGCCGGACTGCTCAGCGCCGGCGTCCACCGCCGCCGCCGCGGGCGCCTCGTGCGCCCCGCCAGCCGGACATGCGATGCTCGACCCGTGCCCCGGCGTCGCCGCGGTAGCCGTTGTTGCGGTACCAGGACCATCCCAGCGGGGTCACCCCGCCGTAGTACCAGGAGGGATAGTCGTCGTTGTAGACGACGGTCCCGGCGTCGCTGGGGACATTCTGCGATTGGGCCGCGGCAAGGGCCTGCTGCATCTGCTGGGCGGCCTGCTCGCGCTCCTGCTCTTCCTTCTGGCGCTGCTCGTCCAGTTTATCGAGACGTTTCTGGCGTTCGTCCTGCTGGTTGGCGACGGCGGCGGCGCGGCGGCGGGCCATTTCCGCCTTCTGCTCTTCGGCGCGCTTGGCGACTTCGGCGGGGACCCACGCGCGGTAGTCGGCCAGTTTCTCCCTGGAAACCAGGAAGCGGGTCATGCTCCGGGTCTGCAGGCGGCTATCGACCATCTCGGCCCAGCGGCGCTGGCAGGTCGAGGTGTACAGCGTTTCGTAGGCACGCAGCGAATCCGGGTCGGTGTCGGCGAGCGATTTGGCGTAGGCGGAATAGGCCATCGGGCCGCGGAGCATGGCGATCGCGACCTTGTGGCTGTCGGCGAGGGTGAGCGCGGTGGGGTCCACGACGGGCGGCTGGCCGGCAAAGTCGGGGCCCAGGTCCTTGGCGTCGATGTACTCGCTGAGCAGATCGGCCTCGGCGGTCAGTTGCGCGTCGATCTCGTCCAGGAAATCGGCCAGGAGCGAGAGGGCGCGGCAGCGCTCCAGCGGACCGGCCGCGCCGGGATCGATATCCCGCCAGTGGAGGGCCTTGATCTGCTCGGGGAGCCGGGCCAGATCGACCCGGACCTGGCCGAACGTTTGAGCGCTGAAGAGGCCGAGCAGCACGGAGACCGACGCCAAGGTCGCTTTCATGGTCAATCGCTCCAGTTGTTACCTGACCGGTCCGAACGAAAGAGCGTATCAGTTCCATACTCCCGGCGGAGACCAGAGGGTCCGCGGAGCATGGACTGGTGAACGAGTAGAGAGTCTCTTCACCTTCACCGTCACGTGGTCGCCGTTCGCCGGTGCCGTAAATCACGCCGCCATCGTCGCCAATGCAGTTATCTCAGGCCGCGCGGCGGGCCGATTTGGTTGCCTTGGCGGGGCGTTTCGAACGGGCACCGTGCGCACCCTTCACCTGGAGGGGTTCGCGCCGGGCTTTCTTGCGGAGCCAGTTGATGGCGCCCAGAACTCGACGACGGCTCACGATCCAGCGGGCGAACCGGTACTTGCCGGGGAAATCGGTGAGCAGAACTCCGGCGAGGATGGCCAGGACCCCCTGGCCTGGGAGTGCCAGCATGATGACCCCGGCCAGGATCATCACCCCACCGAGGACATTCTTGGCGATCCGCAGGGCGAGCGGCACTTTGCGAGCGCGGGGCGGGTGGGTCTGGTCGGCGAAGTAGTCCGGAGGCAGCCGGATAAGCATGAACGGCACCGCCACCAGGCTTGCCAGAAACAAGACAACCGAGGCTCCGGTGAGCCAGTAGAACAAGGCTTGGTGTTCTTCAAACCAGGCAAACATGGGCGCGGTGTTCTCCCCTCGGGTTACCTTCCGGCCCGCGTGTGGGTTCGTCGACTTGGTTCTGTTCGACGATGGGAACTCGCGGAAGGCCATGAATCGCGGGGAAGGCCCGGCTCGAGATGAGAACCGGATGAGCCCCGAAGCCCGCGGCTCTCACGGCGTGCGCGTGCGGCCACCGCACGCCCGGAGCGGGAGTGCGGGGCCGATAGGCCAGAATCTCTTGCGCTGGCGTCTAGCGCCGGCGGCGATACGTGAGCAGGCCGGCAAGGCCGAGGAGAGAGGCCGCGCCGGGGGTGGGAACCGGGATGTAGTCAAACTCGATCCGTGACATGTCCTCGATCACGCCCTCGTAACCCTCGCCCGGGGTCTCCGCGCCGTAGCGGCCGGGAACGAAGTGGCCGTTGAACATCTCGGTAAACAGGACATAGCGGAACGTCCCGTCGCCGGACCATTCGAGTTCCTCGCCGGTGAGGACCAGGGCGTTGGTGTTCCCCTCGAAGGGGTCGATGGGGAACGAGATGTCGGTGAAGAAGTTGGCGCCGTCGGAGCCCGGGAAGATGTCGACGGTGAGGTAGATTCTGGCCGTGACGATCTCGGCGCCGACGAGCGGGTTGTCGGCGCCCATGAAGGCCGAATAGGAGTTGCCGACCTGGGCGAAGTTGAAGGTGGCGACGTCCGCCAGGGCGGGGGCGGCAAACCCGGCCGCCAGAACACCGAACGCGACAGAGGGGAAACGAGAAGTCATCTCTGCTCTAATCAAATGCCGGCCGCCGTCGGGATTGGGGGACACTCCCAGTCTCGTGGCTGCCTGAATCCTTCCCGGACCTCTTCGGGGAAGGCCTATTCGGGGAATCGGAGGCGGCGGTTCCAGCAGGGGCCCGGTGGGAGGGCAAGAAAAAACCCCCTTGGGAGGGGGTTGAAATGCTGTGCCTTGGGCGGGCCCCGGGTCGAACCCGGCTCAGGCCTCGACGTCGATCGAACCGCCGATCTGGGTGTCCGTGGTGCCCGAGCCGGTCGATCCGGTGGTGGTCGAATCGGTATCGGTGACGACCGCCCCGGTCGCGGTTGTCGTCGAGCCCACCGCGGTGCTATCGGCTTCGACGCCGGGGAGTGGCGTCGGCTCGGGGCGCACGAAGCCGAACTTCTCGGCACGGCGCATCCAGCGATCGGCCTTGGCTTCGAGCCGGGCGGCGCGGTGTTCCAGTTTGGCGGCGCGGTCGGGGTCGGTGGCGGTGAGCCCCTCGGCCTTCTCGCGGAGTTCGGCGACACGGTCTTCCAGGCGCTGGGCGCGAGTCCAGAATCGCTTGGCGATCGCCTCGTGAGAGATGCCTTTGTGATTCTCGTGCCGGTCACGGCCGCCGTCGTCGCGATCCCCGCCCTCGCGTGTGTGGCACGGGGTGTAGGTGTCAGCGGGCGGGATGCCCGGCGCGGGCGCGGGCTGGTCAGTGGGCTCGGCGTTGGGCTCGATGGCCGTCTTCACGGGAGTGCCGTAGGAGACGGCGGTGATGGTCGGGATGCTGCTCATGCGCGGAACATCGGCAGGGCCGGGCGCCCGCACGCATGAAAGTCGGACGTCGGAAGAAGTTTCCCCGCGCAATAACCGCGCGGGACGCAGGGGCCGGGCTCCTTAGCGGGTGCGGTGGTGCAGCGCCATGTCGATCGAGGAGTCGGCGATCGCCGTCTGGGCCCGCAGAACCGCGGCCTTGCGGCCGGCCGACCATTGCGAGAAGCGCCAGAGGGCCTTGGCCAGAGCGTTCCGGCGAGCCCCCGAGGCGCCGCGGCAGAGCGCGATAAGCGCCTTGGGACCCTGCGAGAGAATGAGCTGGTCTTCGAGCGAGACGTAGGCCTCGGCCAGCCCGGGATCGCCCTGGCGCCCCGAACGCCCGAAGAGCTGGCGGTCCACGCGCGCCTCGTTGTGGCGCTCGGTGGCGATCACGACCAGGCCGCCGAGCTCGCGGACCCCTTCGCCCAGGCGGATGTCGGTGCCGCGCCCGGCCATGTTGGTGGCGACGGTGACGGCGCCGCGCTCGCCGGCCTTGGCGACGATGTCGGCCTCCTCGGCCTCGCGGTTGGCGTTCAAGATGCGGCAGGGGATGCTGCGTTCGGCCAGGAGCTCGCCGAGTTTTTCGGAAGAGATGACGCTCCGGGTCCCGATGAGCACGGGCTGGCCGGTGGCGTGAAGCCCGGCGACCCGGTCGGCGACGGCGCGGAACTTCTCGTCCTCGGTCAGGAACACCCGGTCGGGCTTGTGGATCCTGACCACGGGCTTGTGGGTGGGAACGTGCACGGCGGGGAGGCGGTAGGAGCGCCACAGTTCGCCGGCGACTTCCATCGCGGTTCCGGTCATCCCGCTCAGGCGGCTGTAGCGCTGGAAGAACTGCTGGTAACTGACGCGCGAAGAGGCGCGGTGCTCGTCGGTGATCGCCAGCCCCTCCTTGGCCTCGACCGACTGGTGGATGCCAAGCTGCCACTGCCGGCCGGGGAGGAGACGGCCGGTGGAACGGTCCACGATGCAGACCGAGCCGTCCTTGACGATGTAGTCGTCGCCGCTCTGGTACAGCTCGCGGGCGGAGATGGCCTGCACGATCAGCTCTTCGCGCCGGCGCGGGCCCGACCAGAACGGCGGGAGCTCGCCGCAACGCGCGGCGATCTTCTCGCGGCCGACGTCGGTGAGCGACACGTGCCGGATCCGACGGTCGGACTTGTAGTCAACGCCGTTGACCAGGTCCCTGGCCATTCCGGCGGCGACGACAAAGTGCGCCACCGCCGCCTCGGCCCCAGCGCCCCCCGAGCCTTGCGAAATAATCGCCGGGGTCACCGACTCGTCGATCAGGACGCTGTCGGCTTCGTCCACGATCGCGGCGTGCAGCCCGCGCATCACCACCGTGTCGCGCCAGCGGGCGTCGTAGCCGTCGGCGGGGAGCGCCCCGGAGAGTTCATCGAGGAGGAGCCCAGCGAGGCGCGGCTCGAGCGGGGCCTGCAAACGGTCGCGGAGGAAATCGAAGATCACCTGCTTGTCGGCCGAATAGGTGACCGAGCACAGGTAGGCCTGCTGGCGCTCGGCCCGGGGCATCCCTTCCTGGAGTATCCCGACCGAAAGCCCCAGCCGCCGGTAGGCCGGGCCGGTGATCTCGGCGTCGCGCCGGGCCAGGTAGTCGTTGACGGTGATGACGTGTACGCCGCGACCGCCCCAGCCGTCGAGCGCGGCCGGGAGAATCGCGGTGACCGTTTTTCCCTCGCCGGTGGCCAGTTCGGCGCAGCAGCCGGCGGCCATGACCAGAGCGCCCAGCACCTGCTCGGGGTGCAGCGAGAGGCCGAGCTCACGCCGGATGACCTCGTAGCAGGCGGCGAACGCCGCGTCGATGGCGGCGGGATTGTCGCGATCGACCGCGACGGGGTCGCGGATCTCTTCGATGTGGGCTTCGAGCGCGCCGTCGCTGTGCGAGCGGAGCGATTCGCCCTGGCGGATGATCCTCTCGGCGCGGGCGCGGTCGAGGCGACGGGCCCCGGCGCGGGCGACGGCGCCGGTGACGCGCTCGCCGACCAAGTCCAGGCCGCGCGGCGGCTGCGGTCGGGTGTAGGGCCGCGAGAGCGGCTGCCACAGTCGGGTGGACGAGGGAAGCCCGGGCCCGGGAGCGGAAATGGCGAGCTGTTGCGGGCCCGTGATCATGCGGCGCGGCGCGAGGTAAGGTACTGCTGGATGCGGCGCCAGAGCTGTTCGACCAGCGGTTCGGCGGGGATCCCCAGCCGGACCTTGGCGCGCTGCCCGGGCACCAGGCGGGCGTGGCCGGCCTCGGGTTCCACCTCCACCAGGAACTGAGCCACGATGGTGCGCTGCTGCTCCGGGTCGGTGGGGTCCAGCAGCACGTCGCCGCCGGAGTTGGTAGCCAGGGCCTTCGTGGGCAGGCGCCGCGAGCCCGCGGGACCGGTGCGGGTGATCCGCGCCGGGATGCTGGTGCCCGCGTCGCCGCGCACGCGGACCGAGGCGCTGACCTCGGAGGTATCCGGCGCGGGGCCGGACTCGGTGCGCCCACACCCGCGGAAGACGTACGCCTGGTCGAGGTCGGAGACGACGGCCTTGACGACCAGGCGGTCGGTCGACTCGACGTAGGCCAGAAGCGACCCGCGCTGCACGAACTGACCGACGGAATTGACCAGGTCAGCGCCCGAGCCGGTCGCGGGGCAGACGTTCCCGGCGACTGGCGCGCGCACGGTCAACGCGTCCGCCTTGCCGCGGGCGCGCTCGAGCTCGGCGCGGGCCTTCTCCACCGCCCGGAGCGCCACTTCGCGCTCGGCGGCGTCTTTGGCGGTGGCGGCGTCGTAGTCGGCCATCGCTTCTTCCACCGCGCCCTCGGCCTGGGCGAGTTCGGATTCGATCTCCAGGTTGCTCAACTGGATCACGGGCTGGTCGCGTTCCACCCGCTGGCCCGGTAGCACCAGGAACTTCTCGATGAACCCGTCCACCTCGGGGCGCACCGGGCCCTTGTCCACGGGCTCAACCGTCCCCGAGCCGTAGCCCGCGGCCGGCAGCGGCACAACGGCGCCGAGGACGATGATTAGCCCCAGGGCGCCCAGAGAGACGCCCAGTGCCCGGGACCGCCGGCCCATCAGGCGCGGCTCGCCCGCCAGGTAGGCGATCGATTTCAGGATCGGCCAGACCACCCACACCGTCGCGGCGATCGCGGCCAGGACGGCGCCCAGCGTGATGTACTGCGGGGCTACCAGGAAAAGCAGCGAGACCATGATGAAGACGCGGTAGGGGAAGGAGAGGAGCCAGTAGACCAGCAGGAGCCAGGCCTCGCCGGGGCCGCGGACCGGCGGCGGACGCAGGCCGCGCACGCCGAAGGCGAAGCGCTCGAGCATGAACTTCCACAGGTCCTGCGAGCGCTGCGCCAGGTTGGGGGTGCCGGTAAGGTCCGACAGGATGTAATAGCCGTCGTACCGGAGCAGGGGGTTGGCGTTAAAGACCAGCGTGGCGACGCCGGAGATGATCATGGTGTTGTACGCGAGGGTCTTGAGGGTGCCCGGGTCGGTATGGGCCCAGACGATCGCGGCGATCGACGCGGCGAAGAGTTCGAAGATCATCCCGCCCGAAGACACTACTACGCGCTTCCACACCTCGGGGAAGCGCCAGGCGCTGGAGGTGTCGCAGTAGGGGAGCGGGAGTATGAGGAGGATGAACAGGAGCCCGATCTGGGTGCAGCGCCCGCCCATGGCCTTGCACGCCGCGGCGTGGCCCAGCTCGTGCCAGGCGCGGAGCAGGAGGAACCCGACGGTGAGCACCAGGATGTTGGCGGGGTCGAGGATGTTGTTGAACTGACCCCCCAGTTCGCGCCAGCGGGGGAGGACGTTCCAGAGTCCGATGGCGATGAACAGCAGCCAGAGAGCAAAGCCCCACTTCGAGAAGATCGCGCGGAGCAGGGGGGCGAGCCGCTGGAGCGCCGGCTCGGGGTTGACCAGCGGGAGCGTGATCGAGAAGAGACGCCCGGTGCGGCGCTTGAGGCGGTTTTTCGCCGCCTCGTCGAGCCGGTACTTCACCATGTCGGCCGCCAGGGGCTGCTCGCCGAGCATCAGGCCGTAGCGCTGGAGCCGCCCGAGGAGCTCGACGCACTCGCGCTGGGTTGGGGCGTTGTCGCCGAGCTGGAGGTTGCAGGATTCCCAGGCCTCGTCGATCGAGCACGAGCCGTCGAGCATCCCGAGGAAGAAATAAGCCGATTCGCTGAGGCGGTAGTACTGCCCGGCGGCGGGGTCCTCGACGATGTAGACGATCTGCGCGCCGAAGGTCTGGCGGGTGACCTGAGCGTGGGCGCTCAGGCGCGGGCGGGTCGGGGCCACGCGGTACCAGATGTCGCTGAACGAGGTTGAGGCTTCTTCTTTGAACATCACGGTGGCGGTGTCGTGGGGTGGTGGCGGTCAGAACCACAGGCGCAGGCGCAATTCGTCCACCACGGGGCGGAGGATGGCGGCCAAGCCGGTGGTGTAGCCGTCGTCGAGCTTGGCGGTGCCGGTCATGCCGGGCCTGAGCCACGCCGAGGGCGCGTCGCTCGCTCCGCTGTCGTCGGCGACGATGGCGGCTTCGGCGAGGTAGACGTTGGCGCCGTCCACCACCTCGGCCGCGGGGTTGATCTGGGTGATCTTCAGGGGGATCTTGCGGTCGGGGAGGGCCTTGGTCACCAGGTGTCCGGTGAGCTCGTGGTCGGACTCGAGGCGCGATATCGCACGCCCGATGTCGCGCTCGGGGATCTGGATCGTGATCAGGCGTTCGGGACCGACAACCTCCAGCAGCGGCTGCGAGGGGTCGATGCGGGCGCCGATGAACGGGTCCAGTTCCCCCTTGGCGACCACGCCGGCGATCGGCGAGCGGATGGTGGCGCGCTGGAGCTTGGACTGGGTCTCGGCGATGGTCGCCTCGGTCTGCTTGATCTTGGCCTCCAGGGCGCGGACCGCGGAAAGTTCGCCCTTGGACTGGGCGTCGTCGCGCTGGGTTGACTGGGTCTCTTTGTCGGCCTGGTAGCGGGCGAGTTGGAGGTTCAGCTCGGAGTCGTCCATCACCGCGAGCGCCTGGCCCGCTTCGACCCGGTCGCCGGCGCGGACCTTGACTTCCTTCAGGTATCCGACAAAGGGGGGCACGATGGTGCGGGAGAGCTGGGCCTTGACCTGGGCCACGGCGCTGACCCGGTCGGGGATCGGTATCGCCGCCAGCCCGATGAGCACCAGCAGCACCAGCAAACCCAGGAGCTTTGCGCCGGTGTGGCGCGGGCCCACCATGGCCTGGCCGATCTCCAGCACCCGGTCGCGCGCCACCGCGAGCACCTTGCGGTCGGCCAGGCGCCGTGTCCAGACCGCCGGGCCGATGAACTCGGCGACCAGCCGCATGAGCGCGGCCGCGCCGGCGGGGAACGGGTCGGCCGCCTCCCGCTCCAGCAGCACCACGCCCGCGAGGTCTCCCTCGACCCGCAACGGGAGGCTGAGCATCGCGGAGGGGCCGAACTTCCGCGAAAGTTCCTGGTGGGAGCGGGTGACGCGGCGCTGCGCCGGATCGGCCTGCGACTCCACCGGGGGCGGATAGACGACCTCGATATCCTGCGCGGCGCACTCCTCCATCGCGGCCTCGAGGGCCTCGACGGCCGCGCCGCGGCGATCGAGGTCGTCGGCGCCGCTGACGGCCATGAGCTTGAGGCGGTCCCCGCCGTGGGAGGAGATCAGGCCGATCGAGACCCGCGTGCACCCGAAGCGCCGCTGCAATTCGTGGCACATGATCGCGGCCATGGAGCGGGCGTCGGCCCCCTGCTGGGCGGCGTCGAGGAGTTCGAGGGCCTCGCGGAGGCGGGCCTTCTGCGTCCCCTCGGTCATGCAGTGCTGACGCCACAGGAACGTCTCGAAGCGCGCGCTGGTGAGGGCGATCTTGGTCTGCGCGTCGGTGAGCGGGCCGGCGGCACCGGCGGGGACCACCAGGACGCTCGCGCCCTCGGTGCGGCCCTCGGCCGAGAGCGGCGCCGCGATGAGCCGGTGGGACGCGCGGTTCTCGTACAACCCGGCGGGGGCCAGCGTGAGGTCTTCGATCAGCGCCGCGGGGGAAGAGTCAGGGGCTGGGGCCGCGGCCTGGGCTCCCAGCCGCTCGATCCGGCGCAGCACGGCCTCGCTCAGCAGGTCTTCGGAACGCACCCCCGCGACCGTCCCGTTCTGACCGGCGCGGGGAACGAAGGTCGCCGCGATCCCGGCGCCGCGGGATTGCGAGCCGGCGAGGTAGATCGCACCCGCCAGGGCCCCGACCAGCGAGCACTGGTATTCAAGGAGTGCGAGCAGGAAGGTATTGAGCTCGGCGGAAACGCCGGTCGCGCGCGAAGAGCCGGCCGGACCGGGGGCCGCGCTTCTGGCGACTCCTGGGCCGGCCGGCTGAGTTGTCTGGCCGCTGGTCATAGGTGATCGGGCCCGCCCCGAGGGCGGCCCAGAGTGCACCGGGCCTTAGTTGGCCAGGCGCGGGGAGCCGGGGGTCTGCCCCTGGCGCTGCTGGAGCTGGATCTCGCCGTTACGCTCTTCGTACTGACGGACGACCTGGGCCAGGCTCATCGCCAGGCGCTTGGCGCCGGCCCAGTTCATCACCACGCGGCTGCCCACCGAGAACAGCAGGGTGGGCTGGTTGTTCTCGCCGGCCATCGGCAGGTTCATCCCGAAGTCCAGGACGACCTCGTCCTGGGTCGTCGAGGTGCGGATGGTGTTGGCGTAGGTCGTGTTCATCTTGGACTCGTCGATCCGGAGCGCGATCTGACGGGTTTCGCCCTTGGACGTGTCGCCTGCAGCATTCTCGGCCATGTTTAGTCCCACCTTTGTGTGTGTGCTCGGGGTTGTACGCGTATGAACTGGCGTCTTCTCTCTGGTCCGTGCCGTACGACGGCCGGTGACGCGATCTCGGCTTTTTCCAACACGTCCGGGGTGCCGCGGGTCGGCCCTCGCCCCCGATGATTGACGCCTCGTGCCAGGCTCCAAATGAGGGGAGGGAGTCTATTCCTCCCGTCGCTACGGTCCACCGGCGGGCCGGGGCCGGCCGGGGGCGGGTCCTTATTTCCTGGTGGTTTCTCCCGGTGAGGGAGCGGCCTTCGCCGTCGCCGCGGTTTCGAACGTCAGCCGCCCGTGGAGACCGCCCGGCACTTTTCCGGGGTTGGGGACTTCGACGCGGAACTGGACTTGGCGGGCGCCGAGGTTGGCCGCGGGAGACTTGAAGATCACGGTCCCGGCCATCGCCGGGACGCCCTCGATGTCTTCCCACTCGACGCTGGCCTTCTGGCCCACTTCGAGCGACGAGGCCAGCTTGGTCGGAACGAAGACGTCGACCCACAGCGGGTCCACGCTCACCAGCGTGAGCACGGTGGTGCCCTGGTCCACGGTCTCGCCGGCGCGCTTCTGCACGTCGAGGACGATCCCGTTGATCGGGCTGACGATCCGCATTTCCTCCAGCCGGGCCTGCTCGCGGAGGAGGACGACCTGGTCGGACTTGGCGCCCTCCTCGGCGGCTTCCAGATCGATCTTCGAGCTGTCGCGCCGGAAGCGGGCCTCGCGCAGTTCGGCGGGGTTGCCCGCCGAGGCGGTCTTGGTCTTCTCGAACATGAGCAACTCTTGCTCGCGGTAGTCAAGCGCCACCCGCCCCATGCGCACCTTGGTGGTGTCCTCGGCCTGGAGCTTGGCGAGCTCGACGGCCCGTTGCTGCACGCGGTCGTCGAGTCGGACCAGCCGGTCACCGGCCTTGACGGCGTCGCCGGGCTTCACCAGCACTTCGCTGATGGTGCCCCGGATGGAGAAGCCCAGCTCTCGCAGTTCTGAAGGGCGCGAAACACACGGGAGCGTCTGTCCGGGCTGAAGGCCGGTGGGGCCCAGCGCGGGCAGCACCACGGCGGCGGCCGCGAGCGCCAGCATCGGCGCGAGCAATCGGCGCCGGGCGCGCCAGTCCGATGAGCCGCTCAGCCGCATCAAATACTCCTTGCCGTCTTGGGCGTCCGATCGGTGACCGGACGCCGGCTCCCGAAGCTCTCCGGGGAACGTCGGACCGGGGCAGTACTTCCCGGCAACCGGCACGCCGACGCCCCGTTCTGTTCGCACCCGTGCTCGCACGGTTCCGGCGCGTTCGAAGCGTCTTCCTGACGCGTCACATGGTATTGCGTGCCGGGATGTCCCGTCATGGGGGCCTCACCGGCCCTGGCCCAGGGGTATCCTCTACACGGAGCCGAGCCTGCCATGCTTCCCAGGTCCGAGAAAGTCAGCCCGAGCACCCTGGATGAGGATCTCGATGCGCTTTTGCTCCTCCAACGGCCCGATCTGAGCCGGCCCCGGGAACCGGCGGCCAGGGTTGTCACCGAGAACGCGGAAACGGGGGAAGATCCCCAGGGCGGGATGCGCCCGTCAGTAGTCCTGCACAGCCCGGACCGCCCGAAGGCCGAGCGGATCGCCGCCTTGGCAGTCGCGCTCCACTCCGTCATTGGCAGTGCGCTCGACCCGGGTTCGGCCAACGCGTGGTCGGGCGCCCGGGCGCGAGAACTGCTCCATGCCGCGGCCCTCCTGCACGAAGTCGGCCTGACCGCCGGCGAGCCCGGGCACCACAAGCACTCGTACCGCATCATCAGTTCGAACGGCGTTCCCGGCCTGACCCGGCCGGAAGTAGAGGTCGTGGCCAATGTGGCGCGCTACCACCGGCGCGGGGAGCCCAAGCTCAAGCACGAACCGTTTGCGGCATTGCCGCTCTCGGGCCGCGACCTGGTAAGTCGCTTGGCGTCAATTCTGCGCGTCGCGATCGCGATAGACCGATCTATAGGAGTGGGGGAAGCGACCGTGCGGGCCGCGCTGGCCGATGGTGCGTTACTTCTGGAAGTGCAGAGTGCGACCGGGTTTGCGCCGGAATGGAAGGGAATCGGAAAGAAGACCGGAGCATTCTTTGAACGAGCCTTTGCGGTCGCCCTTCGCTCCAAGTAGGCCGGCCGGGGAAACTCGTCCGCGTCCGCGATGTGCTTATGATGGCTCCCTCTGGGCGCGGCGTTGGGCCGCGGCCCTTTACAAGTAGTTCGGACCCAGGCGGCCAATCAGCCGCGCCGGAGTCACGGATGACGACAGTCGCTACCGCTGCCCCTCGACTTGCCGCCGGGTCAAAGAGCAGACGAAGACTCGCGTTCTGGAACGTGATGGGGATCGGTCTGATGCACCTGGGGTGCCTCGCGGCGCCGTTCTATTTCACCTGGGGTGCGCTGGGCTCGGCGGTGTTCATGTGGTGGCTGGCGGGCGGGCTTGGCATCTGCCTGTGCTACCACCGGCTGCTGACGCATCGAAGCTTCAAGACCCCCAAGCCCGTCGAGTACCTGCTCACCATCCTGGGCACGCTCAACTGGCAGGGCGGCCCCATCAAGTGGGTCGGCACGCACCGCCTGCACCACAAGCACTCCGACAGCGACGAAGACCCGCACACCCCGCACCACGGGTTCAACTGGGCCCACATCTTCTGGTGCCTCACCAAGGACCCGCAGGGCTTCTGCCCCGCGTCGGCCGCCCGCGACCTCCAGCGCGACCGGGTCATGGTGTTCCTCGACCGCTACCACTGGCTCTGGCAGGTGCTCGCGGCCGCCGGGCTCTTTGCGATCGGTGGCCTCCCCTGGCTGATCTGGGGTTGCTGCGTGCGGACGGTGTTTACCTACCACGCGACCTGGTTTGTGAACTCGGCCGCGCACACCTGGGGGTACTCGACCCACCAGACCGGCGACGACTCCAAGAACAACTGGTGGGTCGCCCTGCTCTCGTTCGGCGAAGGGTGGCACAACAACCACCACGCGCACCAGCGCGCCGCCGCCCACGGGCGGCGGTGGTGGGAGATCGATCTGACCTACGTGACGATCAAGGTGATGTCGTGGGTGGGCCTGGCGTCGCAGATCGTCAAGCCGGCCAAGCCCGCGCCGGTCCGGATCGTGATCCCCTCCTGGTCAGAGCGCTCGAACGCGGCCTGACCTCGACGTGACCCACGCCGGCACGGAAGCCGCGTTTCTCTGCGGTGATTGAACGGAGTCTCGCGGCGTGCACGACATGCCCTGGTACATCCCGATCGTGGTCTGCCTGGCGCGGATCGGCGATGTCTCGTTGGGCACGATCAGGACCATCTCGGTCTTCAACGGCCAGCGGGCGATGGCGGCGACGCTCGGGGCCGCGGAAGTGACCATCTGGGTCTTCGCGGTCGCTGGGGTGATCCAGTACCTGCCCAACCCGTTCGCGGTGCTCGGCTACGCGACCGGGTTTGCGATGGGCGTGCTGGTGGGGATGTCGATCGAGGACCGCATCGCGCTGGGCTACCGGCTGGTGCGGATCATCAGCACGTCGCCCGATAGCAATCTCTCGACCGTGCTGCGCCAGCACGGCTTCGGCGTCACGCGGCTGGAAGCCACCGGTCGCGACGGGCCGGTGGAGATGACGTTCCTGGCGATCCGGCGGCGCTCGCTCAAGCCGCTGAACCGCCTGATCCGGCAGGTGGCCCCCGAGGCGTTCGTCACCGTCGAGCGGGTGGACCGCCTGATCGGCGGCGTGATCCCCCACGGGCGCACCGGCGTGCGCGAGTGGGCGAGCATGATGTGGAAGGGAAAGTGACTCCCGGGCGGGTGACTTCCAGGCGGCGAGCCGGCCCGGAGCCCCGGAGGGGCGCCCTGGAATTGCCCACGGCGCTAGCCGTGGGAAAGCGGGCCTCCAAGGTCAGAGTCGCGGAGCGGCGCGCCTTCACGACTTTCTTGTGCAGCTTGGCCTTTGCTCTAGGAATCTTCCTGATCGGTGGCTGCGCCGCTCCAAAGACCCCCGCGCACACCGGCGACGAGATCGTCGTCTGCGGCCAGTTCTTCCACACCGGCGCTCCGGTGGTCCTCTGGACCGACCCCGACGGTTACAACGCCTACAGCACACAGAAACGCTTCGCGCGCCCGGGGGACCCGGAGGTATCCGGCCCACGCTACGGCGCCCGGGATGCGATCCTTTCCAAGGCCGAAGCGGAGGCGGTCAAACAGCAGGGCTGGACGCTCGACCTCCTGCGCGAAAAGGTCGACCAGTTCGTCATCCACTACGACGCCTGCGGGACCAGCCGCACCTGTTTCCACGTCCTCCACGACGTGCGCGGCCTGAGCGTGCACTTCATGATCGACCTCGACGGGACGATCTACCAGACGCTCGACGCCAAGGAACGCGCCTGGCACGCGACCACCTCCAACGACCGCTCGGTAGGGGTGGAGATCGCCAACATCGGCTCGTTCCCGGTAGCGGGTCCCGCGGCCGGCAAGGACCTTCTCGGCCGCTGGTACGCCCGCGACGCCGGTGGCTGGCGGGTCACGATCCCGCCGGAGCTCGGCGACGGCGGCCTTCACACCCGCGGCTTTGTCGCCCGCCCGGCGCGCGACGGCCCGATCATCGGCGAGGTCCAGGGCCAGGTGCAGCGGATGCACGACCTCACGCCCCAGCAGTACGACTCGCTGGCGAAACTGACGGCCGCCCTGTGCACCGCGCTCCCGAAGATCGCCTGCGACTACCCGCGGGACGCGGGCGGGGCGTTGGAGACACGGAAGCTGAGCGACGAACGGCTGAAGGCGTACCGCGGCCTGATCGGCCACTACCACATCCAGGAGAACAAGGCCGACCCCGGGCCGGCGTTCCAGTGGCAGCGAGTCATAGACGAGGTGCGGCTGGGCACAGGTTCGCGCTGATCCCTGCGAAATCAGTCAGGGCACCCGGCCTCGAAGATGTTGTTGAAGAGGTCGTAATCCAAACCGTCAACGAAGCCATCGCGGGTGAGGTCGGCGGCGCGATCGCCCGCTTCAAAGAGTTCGTTGAAGAGATCGTAGTCGGCACCGTCGGCGTAACTGTCCCCGTCGATATCGGCGATGCACGAGCGGTACCAGTTCTGATACTCGAAGGCCCCCATGTCGACGACCGGCGGAGTGAGTGACCCGGCGTCCGGCATCCATGGATCGTCAACGAACCGTGGTCGACCGGCCGCGTCGCCGACAACGTTGTTCGGGAACGCGCCCGAGTCCCCGGCGTCGATGCAATGGGAGCCTTCATAAAGGTTCAGGTTGTCGTCGGCGGTACCGACAACGCCGTCTTCCCCGTCAGGGTCCATATAGCGCGGAGTAAGGAACGGAGAGCCGCCGATATTCCCGTTACCGCTGTACACCATCCCCAAGCCTTGGACGAAACTGTTCGCGACCATGATGGTGCCGTTCCCATCGATCTGGAAGTGGTCCAATTCGGTGGGATGAGACTCCGGAGTCTCGTACAGGATCGAGTTCAGGACAGACACGCTCGCCGCGTACGTCCGGATGTCGGGCCCGCTATTCCCATAGAACGAACAGTTCACCAGCGAGAGCGATGAAGCGGCCCGCAGCGTGGCGTATCCCCGGTTGCCCGAGAAGACACAGTTCACATAGGTGCCATCGCCGTACCCCGCCGCGCCTTGGGCCTGGTTGCCCATGAACAAGCAGCTGATGTTGGTTCCCGCGCCGTACACGCCGCCGCCGTACTTGGCGGTGTTTCCGACGAAGAGGCACTTCACCCGCCTGCCGTTGCCACTGATCGCGCCGGCGCTATTGCCCGCGTTGAAGTAGAAGTTGCAGTTGACGTAGTCCGCCTCGCCATAGACCCCGCCGGCGCCCTCGTGCGACGAATTGGACATGAACGAGCAATACTCCACCAGGCCCGGCGTCGCCGCACCGATGGCACCGCCCGAGTCCCAGGCCCAGTTGTTGATGAACTGACAGTACCGCACGATGTACGAGCCGCGGAGGAGCAGGGCGGCTCCGAACCCGTCACGCCCCGCGGTGTTGCCGCGGAACACGCAGCCTTCGATGAGGATGGAGCCCGCGTTTTGACAGATCCCCGCGCCCCCTCCGTCGACCTTGTTGTTCTCGAACAGGCAGGCCCTCACGGTGACCGCGCCGCCCGCGGAGTAGAGGCCGCTGCCCTGTCCCCACGAGCCATCGACATTGATGTTCCGGAATGTGCACTGCTCAAAGAGCGGGTTGCCGCCTGCGCAGTGCACTCCGCCGCCCTGTACGGACGTGCACTCGATGTCCGCGATGGTGCAGTTCCGGAAGACAGGGCTGCCGTCTACCCAGGCTGCCTTTCCGTGCGACGAGTGCCAGCGTTCGCTGCTCAGGTGGAGCCCGTCAACCATCGCGGTGGAATCGACACCCATCGCGGTGACCACGTGGTAGGCACCGCCATAAAAGTCCGAAGTGCCGGTGAGTTTCGCGATATTTGTCGCCGGATCGCGCTGATCCAGAGAGGTCTCACCGCCCAAGAAACCGCCATAGAGACTCACGCGGTTGTGCAGCAGGAAAGTGGCGGAGGCATCGGCGCCCCCGGCGGGGTTGGACACGGACTGATCGGGGAGGTAGGTGCCGGCGGCGATCCACACGTGGACGGTCTGGCCCGCGTCGGCCTTCGCGGCCGCGTTCGACAGCGCCGCGGCAAGGTATTTGTGGGGGCTGGCCCACGATGTGCCGTCGCCCTCGCTCGGCGCGCCGGCGTTGGCATACACGACGGTCTGGGCTTGGAGCGCCCCGACGCACATGAGCGCTGAGGTGATGCACACGCAGAGGACCGTGGGAATACCGGGCATGGAAGACTCCGGGCGGTGATGGCAGCCGGAGAATGCGCGGTCAACATGAGAACGAAGTGAAGCACGTGATGTCGTGTCGCGTTCCGATCCGCGTCAGCGTTGATCCGCGCCCGCCTTCTCCGTCTTCCGGGCGACCTCGACCTCCCGCCCGGTCTCCAAACTCCGCCGCTCAAGTTGCAAGAGGTCCGCAACCGCAATCGCATCGTCAAGAGCCGCCGTCAGCGGGAATACTCGCCCCTCGCGCTGGGCCTGCACCGCCTCCACCGCGTGCCGAACCTCCCCCTCGTACCCGCTGAAGCGCGGCAGCAGCACCGGCTGGGCGATTCCCTCGCGGATGAGCCGCAGCGGCATCCCGCGCGCCAGGTCAAAGTCCGCCGTCCCCTTCTCGAAGTTGGCGGTGAACCGCATCCGGAAGCCAAACCCCTCCTGGTGGTCCCAGCCACCCTCGGCCACCACGTGCGCCGGGCCGCTCGGAAAGCGGTAGATGGTCGTGATGTGGTCGATGGTGCCGGTCGAGGAGACCGCCGCGGGGTGGCCCAGGGACCACAGGACAAAGTCGGAGTCGTGGATGTGCAGGTCCCCCAGCGCGCCGCCGGTACGGGCGGGGTTTTTGTAGAACTCGGGGGACCAGGTGGGGGCCGAGCAGGTGCGCTGGATGCTCAGCGTGCGCAGAGCGCCCAGCGACCCGTCCTTGATCTTGTCGTGCAGCCACGGCCAGCCCGGCCAGAAGCGCATGCACATCGCCGGCAGGCAGAGGCGCCCGGCCTTGGCGGCCGCGCCCGCGACGCGCCGGATATCCGCGGGATCGACGGCGACCGGCTTTTCGACCAGCACGTGCTTGCCGGCGCTGAGCGCCCGGATCGCAAGATCGGCGTGGGTGTCGGTGGGGGTGCAGACGCTGAGCAACTCGATCTGGGGATCGGAGATCAGTTCGTCGGCGGTGGTGTAGAGCCGAACCTCCTGGTCGACGGCGGCCTTGTCGGCGCCGGTGGCCAGGTTGCCCGCGGCCGCGTCCTGCCCCGCGCGGCGCGCCGGGTCCAGATCGGCGATCGCCACCACGCGGCAGGGAAGCCCTGAAGCCTGGGCGGCGCGGTACGCGGCCAGGTGGGTCCGGCCCATGAAGCCCTGGCCGATGACGCCGACGGAGATGGGCGGGATAGACGAAGATTCAGTCATACAGATCTCGGCGACACGTCACGGGGCGCTTGCTTCCACCGCAGATTCAACAAACGCAACTCTGTTCCCTTCATTGTCAGGGGGATCGTGGGTGCATCAGCTCGACCGACGCCAGAGGCGGCGCAACGGTCGCCCCTTCCGGCGGCGGTTGTGGGTTAGGGATTTGAGCGCTCAAGTCATGCTCCTCAAGGGTGATAAGAGAGCTCTCTCCAACCTCCTTGACGCGCAATTGCCCATGATGGGTTGCGACCAGAAGTCGACCACGGTGGTCCCAGTCGGCCCAGGCGGCTTCTACGAGCGGCGTGCAATTGCCCGATCGAAATTGGACTTCATATGTCGGTGCCTTGCCGTCCATGCCCCCTTCTGAGTCATGGCGGCCGCCGATCAGGCGAAGTGTGTCTCCGCTGGCTTTCCATTCCCTCTGCAGAACAATGCTCCGGTTCTCATCCCAGACGTCTTGGGGGTGGCGCGGTGGACAATCGGGAGCCTCAACCCAGCCGCGTCGGAGCTCATTCACGAACGAGACGTTGTCGTTCCGTTGAATGACGATTCGGCCGGTCGAAAGAGTAACGTCGCGGGGTTTATCCCAAGTATGGGCAATGCCGTGCGTAGCGAAGCACCATCCACGACTCACCGTCGAATGCTCGTCCCAAGACGCAAGCGGATGCAGCCAAGGAGCGCGCGAAATCCCGCCGATTACCTGGAATTGGCCCTTGACGGTACCGGAAAGCAAGAAAAGAAGAAGTTCGCCATCACTCGAAAGGTCGCAGTGCCTTGCAAAGACCCTCTTACGCACCCAAACGCCAGGTTCGACCCGCGCTTCATCCACCCACCAACGCATGAGATGGAACCAATCGGTTGGTCCGCGACGGAAAATCAACACCACCGGCGCCGCCGTGGCCAGAATCCCGTAGAGCCGTGGAGGGGGTGACTGTTGACTCGGCCCATTCATGCCAGTACTTCGCAGAGCGCTTCGTGCGCGTTCCAACAGATGGTCATTTCACGGCGGCCCTGATGAGCGGCTCAATCGTCTCGCGGGCCTTGGCGACGTCCGCCACCGTGTTCTCTCCGGCCTCGCGCTCCACGACATAGTCGCAGGAGATCCCGCGGTCCTTGACTACCTCAAAGAAGCCCGGCCAATCCACGTCACCGGTCCCGACCACGACTTCCTTCCCCCAGCTTCCCGGGGTCTCGGTCAGCAGCGCGTCCTTGACATGGATCTGCCGGACGTGCGCCGCCAGCGTGTCGAGCGCGGCCACCGGGTCGCCCATGTCGTACAGGATCATGTTGCCGGGGTCGAAGTTCACCCCAATGGACGGGTGCTCAAGTTCCTTCAGGACCGTGAGCAGGTTCTCGGCGGTCTCCTGCCCCGTCTCCAGGGCCACGGTGATCTTGCGGGCGGCGAAGCGATCCGCGATCTGCTTGATCCGCCCGAGCATCTTCCGCCGCAGGCTGTCGCCGCGCTTCTCGGGGAGAAACCCGGCGTGGAAGGTGACGAGCTTGAGCCCGAGCCGCTCGGCGACCTCGGCGGACTTCTCGGCGATGTCGAGGTTGGCCAGCCAGTGGGCGTCGCTGCGGACGCCGCCGGTATCGCGGATCGACTCGAGCGTGGAATAGTCCTCGCCCTTGGTCGCGATCATCCCCGACACCACGCGGACGCCGGCCCGCCGCAGGACCGTCGCGGTCTCTTCGAGCGACCACGCCTCGGTGCGGAGCGGTTCAAGGGCGAGCTGCACCGCCTGGACCCCCGCGCCGGAACAGGCCTGGGCCAGTTCCTGGGGGGTGCCGGGGCGGAACGACCACGAGCACACGCCGATCTGGCCTGCCATGCGGGGATTCCTTGGTCTCTGGGAGCGGGTTTCAGAATAGTGGCGATCGCTGGCCGCCGCAAACGGAAGTGGCCGATACGCTTTGCGCTATCGTGCAGGCGTACATGGAGGTTCGCGCGTGATCCGATTTGCCGTGCTCCCGGGTCTGGTTCTGGCGATGGTCCTCTCGGGTCTTGCCCCCGGCTGCGCCCTTCGATCCCAGCCCGTTTCCACGACTTCGACCCCCGCCCGCGCCGACACGACCCCCTTCCGCGGCCTGTGGGTCACCCGCTGGGACTACCGCACCCCCGACGACGTGCGCCGGTGCATCGACGACGCCGCGGCCCTGGGCGTGACCGACCTGGTGTGGCAGGTGCGCGGCCAAGCCGACGCGTTCTACAAGAGCGACCTGGAGCCGTGGGGACGGGAGTTGTTCCGCGACCTCAAGCCGGGGGCGACTTCGCCCGGCTTTGACCCGCTCGAACTGGCGGTCCGCTACGCCCACGACAAGGGGCTGAAGATCCACGCTTGGGTGAACGTGATGCCGGCCTGGAAGGGGACCACGCCCCCGACCGACCCCCGTCACATCTACAACACGCACCCGGCCTGGCGCCTGATGGACTCCAAGGGCAAGTTCCAGCCGCTCACCGACCATTACGTGATCGTCAACCCGGTGGTCAAGGACGTGCAGGACCACATCGTCGCCGTGCTCAAGGACATCGTGACGCGCTACCAGGTGGACGGCCTGCACCTCGACTACATCCGGTTTGTCTCGGAGAAGCTCGACGCCGGGCTGCTCTACCCCGGCGACCCGCTGAGCTTCGAGCTCTATCGCAAGGCCAGCGGCAAGGGGCCGCCGGTGTCGGCCGCGGACAAGGCGCTCTACCAGGATTGGATCCGCTCGCGGATCACCGAGCTGGTGCGCCGGATCAAGGCGGACGTGGTGTCGGTGCGGAGCGGCGTGGTGCTCACGGCCGCGGTCTGGCGCCGCCCCGACATCGGGCGCGAGCAGTACCTGCAGGACGGGGCCCGCTGGCTCAGCGAGGGGTCGCTGGACCGGGCGATCCCGATGATCTACACCGACAAGGACGCGCAGTTTGCCGACGACCTGAAGGCGTGGCTGGCGGCCGCGCCGGGGCGGACGGTGACCCCGGGCCTGGGCGTGCACATGCACCAGGCGGACCAGATCGGCCGGCAGGTCGCACTGGCCAAGGCCGACCCCGGGCACGCCTCGGGCTACGCTCTCTTTGCCTATTCGGCGATGTTCGAGAGCGTGGACCCCAACCAGGTGAAGGACGAGAAGTCGGTCTTCGAGCGGTCGCAACGCCGCAAGGCGGTGGCGGCTATCGTCACAGCGCAGAAAAAGTGACCCGGCGGCGGGCGGGAGGCTCTTCGTGCCTCGCGCGTTTCTCACGGCCCACTGGTCGAATCTGTGCATCGTCAGCTACTCGGTAGACCCGTCGCTCCTGGAGCGGCACCTGCCGCGGGGCCTGGAACTCGATACGCGCGACGGGCGCGCCATCGTGAGCCTGGTGGCGTTTGATTTTCATAAGACCAAGGTCTTCGGGGCCCGCTGGCCGGGGCTGACCAATTTCCCCGAGATCAACCTGCGGTATTACGTCCGGGCCGGCGAGCGCATCGGAGTCTGCTTTGTGCGCGAGTTCGTCCCCCGCCGGCTGGTCGCGCTCATCGCCCGCCGGTTCTACAACGAGCCGTACGACGCGGCGCCCATGAGCAGCGTGGTGACCAACGACGCCGACCGGATGGACGTCCACCACCGCATCACGCTCAACGGCAAACAGCACCTGCTGCACCTGCGCGCCAGCGGCGACCCCGTGCTCCCCGGCCCCGATTCGCTCGAGCACTTCATCAAGGAGCGCCCCTGGGGCTTCGGCACCGACCGCAGGGGCCGGACCGTGAGGTACCGCGTGGTCCACCCGGTCTGGAAAGTTCGCCACGCCAGGATCGTGCAGTTGGATTGGGATTGGGAACAGGTCTACGGGAAGGAGTGGGGGAGTCTCAACGACGCCAAGCCCGACGGCGTGCTGCTGGCCAAGGGCTCGCCGATCGAAGTGCACTCCTGCGAGCGCTGCGAGGCGCCCGCGGCCCAGATCGGGCGGGCCGCCGCCCTCGGTCGGTAAGGGGCAATCGGGGGCGGCGCGGGGCGCACGGCCGTTGAAGAAACGGCTACTCTCCTTGCCGATGCCCAGTGTCAGGACAGCACGACCGGCCAACGGACGCCCGCGCAACGGATCGGGCTCGTCGCGGGGGTACGGCTGGCTGTCGGCCCGGCCCCTCCACGTTCTGGTGTTTCTTACGCCGCTGATCGTGCTCTACGAGCTGGGCTCGATCATGTACCTGGCCGACACGCAGCGCGGCATCATCGAAACCATCGGCGCCCGCAGCATCCTCTCGAGCTTCTTCGAGGCCTTCGGGGGGGCGACCCTGTACCTTCCCGGTGTGGCACTGGTCGTCGTGCTGCTGGTCTGGCACGTGCTGGAGCGCGACCGCTGGACCGTGCGCCCGCCCGTGCTGCTGGGAATGCTGGCCGAGGCGGTGCTGTGGACGTTCCCCCTGCTGGTGCTCGGCCTGTTGCTCTCGCACGGCCAGAGCCGGCCGTCGAGCCCGGGGGCAATCGGGTACCTGTTTACCCAGGGTTCCGATCCGATCGCGCAACTCCCCTGGCAGGCCCGCCTCACCCTCTCGATCGGCGCCGGACTCTATGAAGAGCTCCTTTTCCGCCTGATCCTGATCGCCGCGGCCCACTTTGTCCTCGCCGACGTGATGCGCCTCAAGAGCGGCACCGCCGGGGCGATCGCGGCCCTGGTCTCGGCCACCGCCTTTGCCCTGTACCACGACGTGGTGCCGGCCAGCGGCGGGGTCGACTGGCGGCTGTTCTTTTTTTACACCCTCGCCGGCCTTTATTTTGCCTCGGTTTTCGTGCTCCGGGGCTTCGGGATCGTCGTCGGGGTCCACGCGCTCTACGACGTGCTCGTGCTCGTGGTCGAGCCGTTCCTTCGGAGCAATCGGACCGCCGCCCAAGCCGGCTCTGTGTTATCCGACGCTATCGTTCAGGTACTGTTCGGACCTGCCTCATGAAGAGCGGCCGGGATTAACGATACAGAGTCAAGGGGAGGGTGCCTTTCCGCTGGTCGATTGCGCATACCTTGTGCTAGACTCTGTTGAGCCGGAAATTGCGGACTTTCCCCAGGTCCGCGGCGAGCCGTTAGCCCGCGGGTTCGTTCCTAGGTCCCCTCCTTCGAAAGGCCACGTATGGGCCTGGATTTCGCGATCGACGAACTGCTCGCTACGGGCTGGTCGGCGTTGGATTCGACGGGCTGCGAGCACCGTTCCGACGGGCGCGCCTACCCGCGGGTCCCGCGGGTGAGCGACGAATTCAAGGCCGCGGGCTTTGAATTGACCGTCCGTCACGTGCAACTCTTTGACTGCTACCGCGCCGAATGGCGCGACGGCACCGGCCGCCCGGCGGGCGCCGTGGTGGGCCAGAGCGACACCGAGGCCGCGGTCTATGCCCTGGCCCAGTTGCGACGCCAGTTGGCCGCCGCGGTCTGCTGATACCTGCACAGCCGGTCTTTTCTATTGCTCAATCCCAGGTCCCCGTGACCGCGTTTTTCATTGCTCTTTCGTTCCTCGAGAGCGGATTGCGACGCACGCTCCCTTGCGCGGCCTTTGACGTTGGGGCCGGCGCTGGCGGTTGACCGTTGCGCGCACCGGGCTATTGTGTTCCCGACCATGGCCCCATCGTCTAGCCTGGTCTAGGACACCAGGTTCTCATCCTGGTAACAGGGGTTCAAATCCCCTTGGGGTCACTTTCGCACGCCGGCCCGGGCCCTCCGGGCCGCGTTTGTTTTTGGGGGCCTGCGAGGCCGGACCGGGACCACGTGAATCCGATCGCGGCTCGCCGCCGAAGTCCGTGCTGTCCGCTCGCCTGATCGAGCCTGATTCGGATCAGACGTGCGGTTCCTGACACGACGTTCACATATCGGAGGATTTGGTCTATGGATCGTTCAACCTACAGCGGTATCGGTGCGCTCGCGCTCGCTCTCCTCGCCGGGTCGGTCTCGGCGCAAACCTGTCCTCTGAGCGACGGCTCCAAAGCGGACCATCAAACGGCGGGGGCCGCCGTCACCCCGGTCGCCTGGCGCCACGAGAAAGGCCGGTCCGGTGACATCGTCGACACCGCCATGGCGGCCGGGTCCTTCAAGACCCTGACCGCGGCCCTCAAGGCCGCCGACCTGGTCGCCACCCTGAAGGGCAAGGGACCGTTCACGGTCTTTGCGCCCTCCGACGAGGCCTTCGCCAAGCTCCCGCCCGGAACCGTGGAGACGCTGCTCAAGCCGGAGAACAAGTCCAGGCTGCGGGCGCTGCTCACCTACCACGTGGTGTCGGGCCAGTGGGACGCGGCGCACGCGGCCAAGCTCAACGCGGCGCAGACGGTCAACGGCCAGCGCGTGGACATCTCCGCCAAGGACGGCAAAGTCATGATCGACGGCGCGACCGTGGTCAAGGCCGACATCACGGCCGACAACGGCGTTATCCACGTCATCGACTCCGTGCTCATGCCCAGCGACAAGGACGTAGTGGACACCGCCGTCGCCGCCGGGAAATTCACCACCCTCGCGGCCGCGCTCAACGCCGCCGGCCTGGCCGACGTGCTCAAGGGCGAGGGCCCCTTCACGGTGTTTGCCCCCACCGACGAGGCGTTCGCCAGGCTTCCTGCGGGCACCGTCGAGATGCTGCTCAAGCCGGAGAACAAGGAGAAGCTCGCCGGCATTCTCAAGTACCACGTCGTGTCCGGCCGGATCTATTCGGGCGATGCCGTCAAGGCCATGAGCGCCAAGACGCTCCAGGGCCAGAAGGTGAAGATCACCTCTGCGGGCGGGGTGATGATCGACGACGCCAAGGTCATCGGCGCCGACCTCGACGCCAGCAACGGGGTCATCCACGTCATCGACACGGTGATCATGCCCAAGTAGCGTCTGTCAAATGGGAGTGAGGACTCCCGCGCCAGTGCGTTCATCCTCGTGTGTGCCCGTTCAAGAGCGCGGCGTCTGAAAGGACGCCGCGCGTCCTTTCAGACCAAACGTTTTCTCGACCGGCGGCCGTCCCGCGCCGTCCGGTACGGCCGCTCAGCCATGATCTGTTATCCAGGCCCTGCACGGGGCGACTCAAGGACGAGCGGCCGTCGCGCGAGGTTCGTCGGGGGCACGGGACTCGAATACACTGGACGCCGTTCCCCGAGCGCTTCCCGTCCTCGCGTGTGCCAGGAGCCCTTCCCGATCGACCCGATCTTGAAACGAGTCAGCGCCGGGGATTCCCGGGCGGTCCAGGAGTGCATCGACCGCTTCGGCGGCCTGGTGTGGTCCCTGGCGCGCCGGTTCATTTATTCAGAGGCGGAGGCCCAGGACGCAGTGCAGGAGATCTTCGTCGAGATCTGGAAGAGCGCCGGGCGCTACGACCCCGCGGTGGCGTCGGAAGCCACCTTCGTTTCGATGATCGCGCGGCGCCGACTCATCGATCGCCGTCGCAGCGCCAAACGCCGCCTCGACCACGAGCCCCTGCCCGAGACCCTCCCGCCCGCCCCCCAGGAGAACGAGAACCGGGCCGACGTCACCGAGGAGGCCCGCCGCGCGCTGGACGCCATCAAGAACCTGAGCCCCGAGCAGCAGCGGGTCCTCCGGCTTTCGATCTGTCAGGGGCTGTCGCACGAAAAGATCGCCGCGGCCACCGGAATGCCGATGGGAACGGTGAAGACCCACGCCCGCCGGGGACTGATCGAACTGCGGAGCCTGCTCGGGGCGAGCACCGCCGGCCGCGCCGGGGAGGGCTATCGATGACCACCCCGCTCCCCCGTGATCCCCGCTTGCTGGAATTGCTGGCCGACCGCGCCCTCTTCGGACTCGACGAGCATGAGGAAGCCGAACTCCGCGCCCTGATCGCCGCCGATCCCAACCTCGGGGCCGACCTGCTGGAAAGCTCCGAATTCGATGTGATTGTCGCCCGCGCCGATGCCGCGATGTCCCCGAGCCTGGACCTGCCCGTCGCGCTCCGCGACCGTCTGAACCAGGCCGGCGCTCAGTGGTCGGGCGTTGCATCGGCCGGCACCCACTCCCCCGCCATTGCAGGCACGATCCGACCAGCGTCGGCACCCCCGTCGCGGGCGTGGATGGGCTGGGTGGCCGCGGCCGCGGCCCTTGTCCTCGCGGCGACCGCCTGGTGGCCGCGCCTTTCCGGCGGCTCGCGCCCCATGCCGATCGAGCGACAGTTCGAATCCTTCGCCGCCGCGCCCGGCGCCGTCCGCGCGCCCTGGGCCCCGTTCAACGCCCTCGACAACGGCGCCCCGCCGGAGACCTCCGGCGTGACCGGCGAGGTCGTGTGGAACCAGGCCGAGCAGCGCGGCTACCTGAAGTTCAAGGGCCTCCCCGCCAACGATCCCGCCCGCGAGCAGTACCAGCTCTGGATCGTCGACGCCAAGCGCGGCCTGGACCAGCGGATCAGCGGCGGGGTGTTCAACGCCGCAACCGGCGAAACCCTGGTCCCCATCGAGCCCCGCCTCCACGTAGACCAGGCGGCGGTGTTCGCGGTGACCATCGAGCGCCCGGGAGGGACCTGGGTCTCCGACATGAAGCGTCGCGTCGTGCTGGCCAAGCTCGCGGGATAGCCCGTCAGCCCGCGGCCTACCGATCAACTCGCGGCCCACCGAAGCGGAATCGAACCGTCGCAGCCTTTTTTCGCCGATTTCAGCACACCCGAACACGGACTCTCTCACCCGGGTGGCCGCTGCCCCGCGGTCCGGTATACTTGGACCGACTTTGGGCGATTAGCGCAGTTGGCTAGCGCGCTTCCTTGACATGGAAGAGGTCACTGGTTCGAGTCCAGTATCGCCCATTAAAACAAGCCCTTCCGGGCACCCCCGTGACGACTACCGCACGACTACCGCAGGGTCCCCACGGTCACTCGTTCGAGGCCGAGGCGGTCGCCCCGGCGCCCATCCCCCGGATGCACCTGCACAAAGCCACCGGCCAGGCCCGCGTCGACCTTGGCGATGGCGTCACTCGAAAATCGTTCTACCTCGGCGTCTGGGGATCCCGGGCCGCCAGCCGGCGCTACGACGAGGTGATCGCCAGCTTCCTGGCCGCGGGGCGCCGACTGCCGGAAGAGAGCTCGCACCCCGCCACCGTCTCCCACCTGGCCGACCGCTTCATCGCCTGGGCCGCCGGCTACTACGTGAAGCGCGGCAAGCCCACCAACACGGCGCTGAAGATCCGGCTGGCGATGGAGTGGCTCTACCGCGCCGGCCTGGGCGACGTCCACCCCGCGGCGTTCGGGCCGCTGAACCTGAAGGCGTTCCAGGCGTTCCTCGCGTGCGAGCCCACCGGGCGGTGGACCCGCGCGACCATCAACCAGATGGTGACCTACGTGGTGTCGATGTTCGAGTGGGCCGTCTCCGAGGAGCTGGTGAACGAGTCGGTGTGGCGGGCGCTCCAGAGCGTGCGGCACCTCTCCAAGGGCCGACCCATCCCGGGCACGGGCACGATCCCGCGCGAGGGCGGGGAGGTCGAGCCGGCGCCGTTGTCGGCCGTGCAGGCGGTCCTGAAGCACGCCCCGCCGATGCTGGCGGCCATGATCAACGTGCAGCTGCTCACCGCCATGCGCCCGGGCGCGATGCTGTACATGCGGGCCAAGGATCTGCACGAGACCGACGACAAGCGCGTCCGCCGCTACCAGGTGGACCCCGAGGCCTTCAAGCTGGAGCACCTCGAAGGGATCTCGGCGGCCGACCGCGAGGTCTTCATCGGCCCCAAGGCCTGGAAGATCCTGAAGCCGCTGCTCCCGGCGGACCCCGCGGAGTTCGTCTTCAACCCGCGGCGGAGCGAGGAGCTGCGGAACGCCGCCCGGCGCGAGGCGCGGGTGTGCGAGCCGTCGAAGAGCTACGACCCGACGCGGCGCCGCAAGCTGCGGCCGCGGCGTGCCCCCGCCGACCACTACTCGATCGCCTCCTACCGCCGCGCCATCTGGCGGTGCTGCGAGGCCGCGGGGTTGAAGCGGGACCGGGTGACCGGCGTCGACGAATGGTGGAGCCCCAACCAACTCCGTCACACCGCCGCCAGCTACATCGCCGAGCACGAGGACGTCGAGGTGGCGCAGCTGATCCTGGGCCACAAGCGGATCACGACGACGATGAAGTACGTGAAGACCCGCCCGAAGCGAGCGATCGCGGCGGCCCGAAAACACGGGTAAGTAAAACAGGCCGTCCCCGTTGGGGGGCGGCCTGTTCTGAACGACGTGCTCTGGTGTCCCTCGCTCCTACTACTACGCCCCCTGCGGAATGGAGGCTTCTCTCAACATCCTCTCCCAGGGCTCAGGGTCCTTCTGGATGGTGTCGAGCAGACGCCGCGCCATCGGAGTCGGGGGGTTGTTCCCCTGCTCCCAGGCCTGGAGCGTCTTAATCGAGATGCCGAGGAGCTTGGCAAAGACTCCTTGGCTGGCCCGCAGCTGCTCGCGGACCTTTTGAACTTCTTCGGGGCCATACTCCCTTGGGTCCAGATGCAGTTCAACGGTTTTCATCGTGAACCGCTCTGGCAGCGACTCTCCTTTTTCCAGGGCATCATGGAGGCCCCGCAGGCTCCGAATTAGTGCGGGACCTGGACTCTTTTTCTGCCCCTTCTTCACGGCTTCTTGATTCCTTTCGTTTTTCATGCTCCGCCTGCTTTCTTGCTGGGGTTCACACGGTACCCGCGACACTCCTCAAAACGACAAACCAGATTCAACCTACCCAAGCTTCCGGACCAAACTGCTGAAGCCCTTCGAATACACGCTTCAATTCCGCCCGTTCTTCGATCGTGATCTCTGCCGCATCAAACTCGTCCGTATCAAACAATTCGATCTGCACGACGGTGCCCGTCTCCGGGAAGTACGCGTAGTAGGCCGACAGGTGCAGGAACCCAGGACCGTTGGCCTGCGCCGGCTCCGAGGACGTCTTGGGCCTGGGATTCTCGGTGGGAATTTCCACCCTGATCCGATACTCCCGGACACCGCCCGTTCCCTCAATCACCGGTGCCACCACCGGGTTGATCATGATCGCGGTCTCCAGGCACCGCTGCTCGTCATCCGTAAGACCAAATTTGATGAACGAGTCGGTGTAGCCCTTCAACTGGATGAAGGTCAGCAGCTCTTCAGCGTCGGGGTTGTCGAGGTGCTTCGGAAATACAAGACTCCTGCGCTCCCACTCGCGTTCTGGCATTTGGGGATTCCCTTCACGTACTACGTCCCAGATCCTTTGAGGGGGGTGAGTATCCCATTAAATGGTATACATGTCAAGAGCATCGGACGGTTGCACCGCCGACGTTAAATAGACCCCGGAGAAGACCCTTGCCGCCACCCCGGCAAAACCCTCACACACGCGCCATACCACCCCCAGCTCCGCCTGGGGCCCCACGGAGAGCTTGCTCTCGCCCTTGCGGCGCGAGGTGTAGGGCGCTCCCGCGCCCATCTTGGGCCAGTAGTCCGGCATCGACTTCCCGAAGACCAGGACGTCCTCGTGCCGGCGCAGCGGCCGGCGGTTGGCGTCGAGGAACCCCGTCGGCCTGCCGCCGATGAAGCCCGCCGGCTCCTCGCACGCGCGGTCCCAGACCCACTTGTAGCGAAAAGAAGTGGTGCCGCGCCCGCAGCACCTCGACCAGGAACCGCCCCGCCGCGGTGAACACCACCGCCCCCTTGGGCTGGACGACGCGGAGCATCTCATCGATCCACGCGGCGATCGGCGCCGCGTCGTCCCACTCCAGGTCCGTCGTGCCGTAGGGAGGGTCGGAGATGACGCAGTCAAAGCTCCCATCCGGCTGCCCCTTCATGTACTCGAGCCCGTCGCCCCGAATCACCTCAACGCCGTTGGCCACAGTCGATCCACTTCCCCACTACGAAATAGGGGACCCCCGGAATCCGTCGAACTACCACGTCGAAAGAGCGGCCCGCTTCCAGGTGTTGGTGGCCGTGCACACGTAGATGTAGTTTGAGTCGATCGCCACCGTGCCCGCCACGCCGGTCGCCCCCGCCGACGCCGGCGTCGACGGCACGATGGTGGGGCCGGTGAGGGCCGGGGTCGTCAACGCCGGCGACGTCGCCCGCACGAAGCTTCCGGTGCCGGTCTCCCCGTCGTCGGTCTTGTTGGGGACCGAGTCCATCAGGTCAGCGAACTCCGACGACGTCGGCTGGTCCCCGGTCTCAAAGAACGCCTTCAACGCCGCCCTGGTCTTGGCCGCCATGCCGCTTTTCCTTTCAGCTGATCTCGTCCGTGCCTTCCACTTCCGATTCACCCACCGTGAACATGCCCGTGGTCTTGGGCTTGAGCAGGAACGCCCCGGCGCCGGGGCTGAACACCGGCTCGGTGCGCTCCGCGTTGCCGCTGGAGTCCTGGCGCTCCAGCCAGGTGAACCACCCCCGCTCGCCGGCACGCACCCCGCACAGGTACATGCCCTGCGCCCCGTCGACGTGGACGCGCTCCATGGGAGTGTGGTCGAGCGTCTCGACCGGTGCTCCCGAGGTCTTCTCGACCACCGTGTAGCCGCCGGCATCGATCGCCGCCCAGAACCCCGTGAGCAGATCCAGCGGGATCCCCTGCGCCGAGAAGGCGGTGGCCAGCGAGTCTTTGACGGCCTGAATCGGTGCTCCCGGCATTACCCGGCCCTCCCGTTGGTGATGCACCCATGCCAGTGACCGAAGCTCGAAGCGTCGATCGAGGGCGTGAGCGAAAGCGTCTCGAACGTCTCGCCGGTCCGGGTCCACTTCCGGCCCCCGCGCGTCCAGTGAACATCGTTCGGCAGGCCGTCGCGGTCGATCTCGTTCACAAAGAGCACGCCGAGCCGCGGTCGGTACTTGGTGCCGAGCGATGACACCTTGCCGTCCGGCGCGCAGCACGGGCAATCGAAGGTGATGCCCACGATGTCCGGGCTGTCGCCGTAGGAATACCAGCGGGGGTTCAGGTCTAACAGTCTCATCGCGCTCCTCCGGTCCGCGGCATTACGCTCAGGTCGATGTATGGCCGGCCGCCGAAACAGATCGACCAGGCGACTCGGCCGTGCGGCTTTGGCGTTGAGTTCTGCTGGTGGCCCCACTCATCGAACCGGTCTCCCAGCTTGCTCGTGTTGGGAATGAACGCGCTTACCGCCGCGCACACCGCGGCCGCTAGCTCCTCAGCGGAGGCGGCGTCGTCGGTCCATGGCACCGCGATCAGATCGAGATCTCGCACCACCGAGCCGTGCAACCCGATGGCATAGCCCAGGCGGCGGGCCGCGGCACGGATCAAGGGGAGGAGCTGCGCGTACAGGCCCACGTTTGTGACGGTGTCCGCGACGGGCTTCTCAGTGGGTGGCGACGACATCAAACCCCCTTAGCGCCGGCCGGTACGGTTGCTTCGATCGCTTCAGCGTCACACGGACCTGGTATTTCCGCAGCGTGCGGCGCACGCTCGTGTACGCGGGCCACACCGCCCAGTCGGTCCACACCGCCCCGTCGTTGGTCCGAAGCTCCACGATGTACTCGTGGGTCTTGTCGGGGTAGGGCGGGTCGATCATCCCGACCACCGGCGGGCCCACCGACACCACGCCCCACTGGTCCGCCTCGATCGAGGGGAGCGTGAACGGCGTCGTGAGGATCGTCGGGTCCGCGGTGTCGTTGGCGCTGAGCATCCGGGAACACAGCCGCGTGAGAGTGAGCGAGCCGGTATCGACCTCCTGGCTGGTCCACACGCCCGAGTTGTTGGAGCCGGTGAGCTCCAGCCGCAACTGCCCCGCGTCCCACGCCAGGTTGGTCCGCGTGCCGTCGCTGGCCAGGACAAAGGCGGTCGAGAGCTTCACCGCTTCGCCGGCGGGAAGATTCGGGTTCGACACCGCCACGTGGGCGTACACCGCGCGGCTCATCCGTCCGTTCTCGCCGATCGATCGCACCCAGAAGTCAACCGCCTTGGAGCGGGCCAGCTCGACGTCGTAGTGGGTCACCACCGGCCGGGCCACGATGAAGCATTCCTGCTCGCCGTTGAGAACGGTCGCCGGAATCCCCGGGGTAGTGAACGGCCCGCCGCTCATCACCATCCAGGCGGTGGCCGCCTGCTGGCTGCCGGTGCTCGCCGGCTGCGTCCACGAGATCCGGTAGAGGTTGCCCGACAGAACCGCCACGGAGACGCCGGTGGGCTCCGGCGGCGGGGGGGCCGACAAGCCCAGCACCACGTTGGCGATCAATACCCGCGGGTCGTAGGGGCTCAGCGCGGCCCCTCCCTGGCTCACCGCGATCACGCAGAAGTCGTACCCGAAGTCGGTGTCGAAGATCTCGACCACCGCCCCGCGCGTGGAGATCACGGCGCCGGGCACCAGCACCCACACGCCGCTGCCCACCAGCCGGCGGTAGATCCTGAAGGCCGCGGTGATCTCGCGGTCAGCCTCGGTCTGCCGCCACGACAGCTCGACCTGGCGGCCGCGGGGAGTGAGCCGCTCGTAAGCGACCAGGCTCTGCACCGGGCCCGGCGGCGTGAACTGGTTGTTGAGGGTCGAATAGGTCGGCAGCGTCACGGCCGTGGCGTTGGGGTCGTACACCCCCGCGGCGTACTCGAGCCCGGAGATCTCCGGCTGCAGCTTCTCGTCGAACCGAACCCCCGTGCAGAGGAAAGGTTTCATCTCGACGCCCGAGACGCCCAGCGCGTAGTCGCTGAACTCCGCCGGCACCTGCGACCAGGTCCCGGTGATCGTGAGCGCGGTGTTGGCCGCGTAGGTCCCGGCGCCGCTGGCGATGGTCTTGGTTTCGACCTGGCCGTCCTGGTGCTCGACGCGAACCACATAGGTCGTCGCCGCCGCCAGGGTCACCGTGCGATCGAGCTTGATGGTGTTGCTGGTGGCGCTCCGCACGCCGCCCGACGCGGTGCCCCAGCCGGTGACGCTGCAGGCGACGTCGAAGCGGTCCCCCGGCTGCACCGCGACCACCGGCTTGGTGGTGGTGAACCGCACGGTGCGCTCGAGGAAGCGGCCGCGGTTCATCAGGTACACCAATTCCGCGGCGACCTGGTCGGGGTCGGTCACCCCGTCGAGCCTGATCGCCTCCTCGCGCACCGGCTCGGGAGATCCGCCGCCGAGCCAGAGCAGCCCGTAATCCGGGTAGGAGATGACGTCGGGTTGGCCTTCCCCCTGCTCGTTCTCGAACTGGCAGGTGAGCCGGTTGGGCCGCGTGAGCCCGCCGGTCCCCGGCTCGCGCCTCATCGCGAACTTGGCAAAGCCGTCCTCGACGGCGATCGAGCGGTCGGTGAAGACCTCGACCGGCGTGGCCTGCGGTCGATCGACCACAAACCGCCAGCGGTTCCCCACGGTCACCGGCACGCAGCGCCCGGCGCGGCAGATGGTCCGTAGCCAGTCGAGCGCGTGCCGCTGCTCGTCCATCACCAGGTTGATCGCAAACCGCGGCCGCGTGCCGCCCGAGGGGCGGGCGACCGCCTCGTCGCAGTACTGCGCCCAGGAGATCAGGCTGGGGAAGTCGACGTCGGCGTCGGCGTACACCCCGCCCATCCCCCATTCCTTGTTGGTGAGCGTCTCCAGGGCCAGCCAGGCGGGGTTGGTGGAGTACTGCGTGACAAACACCGGGCTCGACGGCGAGCTCACACCGTCCCAGACGCGGACCTTCAGGCCCTGCACGTCCACGCTCACGCGCGGGATCCCGGTGAGCTGCTCGCCGGCGGTGAGCTCCACGGCCAGGAGCGCCCGCCCCGGGTAGGTATTGCTGGAGATGGTGATCTCGACCGCCGAGTCCCAGATCATCCGGTCAACGCTGGTGGCGTCGGTGGGCTCGATCGACACCCGCTCGATCTGGATGTCGTGCCGGGCCGCGGTGCCGCCGTTGAGGCTCGCGGTCCTGGGGCTGCTGAAGAACTCCGCCTGGTCGGCCCGCTCGACGGTGATCACCGTCCACGCGCTCCAGGCGCCCGGCCCGGTGGTGAGCCGGGTGCGGTAGCGGTACTGCACCCGCCGCGTGTTGACGCTGCCGTTGTCGGTGACGCTGTAGAGGCCGACCGGGAACCGGATCCGGCTCACGATCGCGTTGACGCTGGCCACCGTGGTGAACAGGAACGCTTCACCCGAGGCGGTGCTGGGGTCGGTGCGTTCAATGCCGCTGGTGTTCCGCAGCTCGGCGCCGCCCACGCCCACCTCGCGGAGGATCTCGGTGTCTTTGAAGGCGGCGATCGCGGACTGGCCGGCGGCGCCGGTGCGGCCCGAGACCTTGGCGCCCGGGAAGTTCGCCAGGGGCTGGTCGTTGAGGTTGATCCCCGTCACGGCCGCGGCGGTGAGCTGGTCGAAGCTGGCCACCTGGCTGCCGATGGCGGCGATGGGACCGCAGCCCAGGTCGATCAGGATCTTCAGCCGCGCGTCGCCGGAGCCGTCGGCGCTCTCGCTGGTGATCTTGGCGATGACCTTGCCGCCCCAACGCCGGCGACGGCCGTAGGGGACCGGCTGGGCCTCCCCCACAAACGCATCGTTGGAGAACCGGCTGAAGCCGTACTGCCGCGCCCCGTCCGCCGACGTCGTCGGCCGCGGGGCCTTGACCTTGGTGGCCAGGGACGCCGACACCGCGGCGCTGGCGATCGCCAGGAAGAGCAGGGCCACCGTCGGGCCGTCGCCGGGGCGCCGCGAGATCGACACCGTCGAGAAGTCCTCGATCTCCAGGGCCTGGCGGTCCTTCTCCTCGACCGGGTCCCCGTCGACGCTCACCGCCAGCGGCGACCCGTTCCAGCCCCGCAGCTTGGCCACGTGGGCACAGAGCCCGGCCAGGCTCCGCCGCTCGTCCCCCTCGACCAGCTCCAGCTTGAGCAGCTCCCGCCCCGCCTGCGAGAGCACGTTCTCGCAGCTCACCACGTACACCGTGCGCGCGTTGGGAGATCTCGCCGCCGGCTCGGTGCCGTAGATGGGGCCGAGCCTGCTCACGCGGGCCTCCTGGCCCGCAGCCGGGCGACGATGTAACCCTCGAAGTCGGCGATCCGATCGACGCGCGAATCCCCGCCGGTGCCGTCGGCGGTCCCGTTGCGGGTGTGCAGGAATCGGAAGCCGTCGCAAGCAACGCCCACGTGCTGCTTGCCCGGCTCGCGCGGGAACTCCAACAGGATCACGTCGTAGGCCCGCAGCATCTCGCCGGCGGGGACCTCCTCGAAGAGCGCCTCACGCGCCGTCAACGCGTCGGCGGGGTTTTCCGGCAGGTCGATCCGATCGCGGGCCAGCGCCATCCGGGCCAGCTGGTAGCAGTCCTTCTCGCTGAAGGGGATCCCGACCAGGCCGCCCACGTGCATCTGCCGCATCAGAATCCCCCCGTGGGCTGGAGCTGCGGGAAGGTCCGGCGGTCGTACACGCGCGAGGGCACCAGGACAAAGTTGGCGGGGTGCCCGCACCAGAGCACGATGCCCCGCTCGTCGGCGTCGATCGCGGTCACCAGCTGCCGGAATTTCAACGCCGCGTCAAAGGTGACGAGGCTCGAGGAAGGCTGCAGCCACCAGCTGAGCGTCTGCCCCTTGATCTCGCCCTCCACCTCCACGATCTGCATCGCCAGGCGGGAGACGTCGCGGATGGCGATCGTGCCCTCCCCCAGCGAGCCGTCGGCGTCCTCGGCCGGCGGCTCGATCGACATGCTCGCCGCCTGCCAGAATTTCCCGTCGGCGTTGACGTGCGCCGAGTTGGCCACCAGGCGGTAGTTGCCACCCGCGGCCCGCGGGATCTCGACAAAGAACAGCCAGGCGTTGCTGGTCATCAGCTGATGCCGGGCCACCTGCAGCGGGTTGGAGAGCGGTCGCCCCATTTATTGCCCGTATCCCACCATCGCGTGGCACTGGACCACCTGGCACTTCAAGAGCGCGTTGTCGCTGGAGCGCCGCAGCGCCAGCCAGAACCCCTGCTCCACCGGGCCGATGTCGTACTTGAACGTGAGCTCCAGGTAGCACGCCGTCGAGCCCACCGTGAACTCGGGCCAGGGCGCGGCGTCGGTGTACGGGTAGCAGTACCCCACCAGCGCCGTCCCGCCCGTGCCGGGGTAGTCGGGCGTGGTCACCGTGTCACCCTCCCAGCGCAAGTGCCGGAACGTGAGCTGGTCGACGCTGCCGATCAGCGTGTCGTCGGAGAGCAGCCGGACCTCCCCGTGCAGCAAGATCTCCACGATCCGCGGAACCCAGCCGACGTCCTCCCACGACGTCGCGGAGACGGTGGTGAGGAGCTTGCAGAACTGGTCGTAGAAGAACAGCCCCTCTTTCGAGGCCCGCACTTCCGCCAGCCGCGCCGCGCTGGTCGAAAGGCTCGGGGGCCCGACGTCGAGGATCTCGTTGCCGTCGAGGTCCAGGTCGCCGGTCATCCAGTTGGAGCCGTCGCGGAGCACCACCTGGCCGAGGTTCACGCCGTCGGTGTCGTCGGTGCCGTCGCCGACAAACAGGATCTTGTGGGTGTTCATGCTGAAGTTGGCGTCCATCAGCACGGTGCCGCCGCTGTTGAGGCACTTGAACTCGGGGTCGATCAGCACCTGCCAGGCCGAGCCGTCCCACCGCATGATCGCTTCGCCCAGCGACGGGTGATCGGTGCGGTTCCACAGCAGCCCGGTGAGCACGATCGTGGGTGCCACGGTGCCGCGCTCGAGCTGGCGCATCATCTGGTGCTGGGTCTCGATCAGCCCCACCAGGGTCGAGAGGTTGGCGGCCAGAGACGTCTGCTGATAAGGCACTAGAAGATCTCCTCGCAATCGATCTCGATGTCGTGGGCGGGCTTGCCCGTCCACGTGTAGCGCGGGTTCCCGAGGGCGCGGGCCTTGATGGTGCCGCCGCCCTGCCCGTCGATCTCCAGGTCAAAGCCAAGCTTGCGGTTGGCGATCGACCGGAAGAAAGTCACCAGCGAATCCCGCGAGGTCCTGGGGGCACTCATCCAGAAGACCCTGAACCGAGGCCGGGGCTTGGTGTCCACGCCGCAGGTCCGCACGTAGCCGGCCCGCGCGAGGGCGGTATTAACCCGCCAGCCCGCCGTGAGCGACGCCACCAGCGACGGCCGCACCGGGAGCGCCCCGGCGCTGAGCGGCTCGGCGGTGGCCGCCAGCGGATAGAACCC